>Ga0114129_10000164_pt1 | contig 71718 bp, 52 predicted proteins | sample RhiMetdeltSRZDD1_FD_80071 | JGI IMG/M metagenome (GOLD analysis project Ga0114129, IMG submission 80071) | Populus rhizosphere microbial communities from Tennessee, USA - Rhizosphere MetaG P. deltoides SRZDD1 (version 2) (version 2) | ecosystem: Host-associated > Plants > Roots > Rhizosphere >...
GAGGCGTTCCGGTCGTACAACCTGGGGTCCGCGGTCGTGCTGCCGCTGGCCGCCGGGGGACGCATTCTCGGGGCGATGTCCGTCGTCTCGCTGACCGCGCGGACATGGAGCGAGCCTGAGCTCACGCAGCTGGAGCTCGTCGCCGAGGTGCTGTCCAACGACGCGGCGCGGCGGCAGGCCGAGGTGGAGGTGCAGCGCACCCGTCAGAAGCTCGCCCATCTGGCTCGTCTCTCGAGCATGGGAGAGCTCACCGCGTCGCTCGCGCACCAGCTGAGCCAGCCGTTGACCGGCATTCTGAACAACACGCAGGCGGCGCTGCGGTTCATCGAGTCGGGCCGAGCGACCGTGCCGGCCCTGCGCGACATCATCGGAGACATCGAGGAGGACGATCGCCGCGCGAGCGACGTCCTCCGCCGCGTCCGCGATATGGTGGCCCGCACCGAGTGGTCGCCGGTTCCGATCGACGCCAACACAATCGTCCGTGACGTCGGCGTGCTGCTCGCCAGCGACGCGCTGCTGCGCAACGTCTCCGTCTCCCTCGACTTCGCCTCCGAACCGCTCATCGTCAGCGGCAACAAGATCGATCTGGAGCAGGTGCTCCTGAACGTGGTGACGAACGCGATGGACGCCGTTGGTGACCGTCCCGAGGGGCAGCGGCGGGTGACCGTGCAGACCAGGCGTGACGGAAACGGCCTCGTCGAGATTGTCGTGCATGATCGCGGCGTCGGGTTGCCGGCCGGCGCCGAGGACCAGATCTTCGAACCCTTCGTCACGACGAAGCCCACCGGCATGGGGATGGGGCTCGCCGTCGCGCGGTCGCTCGTCGACGATCACGGCGGGAAGATTCGCGCCGCCAATCACCCGTCCGGCGGTGCCGTCGTCACCATCAGCCTTCCGATCGCGGAGGAGCACGCGGTGATCTTCAACCGATGACGGTCTTTGTCGTCGACGATGACGTCTCGGTGCGCAAGTCGACTGGCCGCCTCTTGATGTCGGCCGGCTACGACGTCGTCATCTGTGCATCGGCGGCGGAGTTTCTCTCACTCACCGACCGTCCACGTCCGTCGTGCCTGCTGACCGATCTCCGCATGCCGGACAAGACGGGATTCGATCTTCAGGACGCGCTTCGGCGCAGCGGCCGCGAGCTCCCGATCATCGTCAGCAGCGGCCAGGCGGATGCGGCGACGGTCGCCCGAGTGCGCGCGGCAGGGGCCGTGCATTTTCTGGCGAAGCCATTCGCCGCGAGCGACTTGCTCGGAGCCGTGGCAGAGGCGATCCGCCGGGATCAGGAGTCGATGCCCTGATGGCTGGCCTTTCGGCCGTTGTCGCCCGATATCGTCGGAGCCGCGCCTACAGAATCGCGCGCGTCGTCGCGCTTCTTTCTGCGGTCGCGTACGTGCTGTTGTTGTCCTTCCCGCAGCCGCTCTTCGCGCACGAAGTGACCTTCAAGAATTTCACGGTCTACGCGCGCGAGCCGCTTGGCGGCGGGATCTCAGCGGTGCTCGAGAAGGTCGACGCCCGACTGGCGACGTCGCCGCTCTATACGCCGGACGTTGGACCAAAGATTTTTCTCGTGAACAGCACGCGCCTGTACGCGTCGTTGAGTCTCTACCTGGGAAGTAACTCGTTCGGGAAGGGATTCGGCGCTCTTCCGACGACGAACGTCTTCATCAATGCTTACGATCTCGACAAGGACCTCGTGTTCCGGGACGCGCCGGCCGACAACAGCCGCAGTCTGAGCGGCGTGATTGCGCACGAGACGATACATCTGCTGGTCAGGAACCGATTCGGCTATTTCCGGAATCTCACGCTGCCTGTGTGGAAGAAGGAAGGCTACGCCGAATACGTCGCCGGAGGCTCAACGCTTTCTTTCGATGCTGGTGTGCGAATGTGGAAGGCCAAGCCGAACGACGACACCGGCTACCAGTACTTCAAGTACTACATGATCGTCAGGTATGTCCTCGACCACGAAAAAGTGAGCGTGGATGAACTCTTCACTCGCGACTTCGACGTGACAGCCTTAGCGAACGCGGTCTTGAAGACCTTCTAATCATCTAAAGGCAGCACACTCCGAACCCGACAACTGGTGTAGGCCGCTCTCGCGGCGTGATTACAGTTGTGTCCACGACCACGAAGATTGCCGTTGCTCACCGACAGCCGATGTTTCGCGAAGGGCTGCGATCCGTGCTCGCGTCAGAACCGACGTTTCACATCGTCGGCCAGGCGACGACCGGACATGATGCGCTGTCGCTCGTCCGCGCGAAGATGCCGGATCTGCTCCTGCTCGACTTCGAAATCCCCGAGCCCTCCGCGCTCATTGTGCTTCGTCAGATAGCCGAAGAAACAAGTCCGGTCCGCTCGATCCTCGTCACAGACACGATTCCCGAGCGGCAGATGGTCGAGGCGATGGAGCTGGGCGCGATTGGCGTCATCGACAATGCGGCTCCCGCCAATCTCGTTTTGAAATGTATCCGGACGGTGATGAAAGGGCAGTACTGGATCGGGCGTGAATCGGTTTCAACCTTGATCGATGGTCTCAAACGCGCCAGGCTCGATCGCCAGAATCAACGGCCGAAGTTCGGGCTCACCGATCGCCAGGTCGAAATTGTCGCTGCGATCGTCGACGGACTGAACAATCCTGAAATCGCCAAACAGCTGGGCATCAGTCAGGACACCGTCAAGCAGCACCTGACGGCTGTCTTTGATAAATGCGGTGTGTCCACCCGTCTCGAGCTGGCGCTCTTCGCCCGCGACCACGAATTGGTAAGCAAAAAATAGCGTACCACCCTGGTGGGGCGTCTGCCTCACTGTTGAGTTATTTCTCCTTCTCGGATCCACCTTCATGATCGACGGCAGAACAGGGCCGACTGACATGGAGGGTTTACCGATGCGGCGCTCCTCAGCACTGGGCGGAGTGATCGTCCTCGCTGGTCTCGTCCTCGCGGCGTGTGGCGAGAGTCCGAATTCATTCACCGCGCCGAGTGCGGTGACGGCAGATCTCAACGCGCAGCCATCAGGAAACGTCGCGCTCCCGAATCCAACCGTGACGGCAGACGTGTCGACGTGCGAGCACGTGACGCTCAGCTGGACCAACGTCGCGGTGAGCGGGCACGTCGCGCAGCGGTGGCACATGCAGCTCGACGACGCGCCCGATTTCGCCAGCGTGCTCTATAACAACGCGCAGTATTCCTCGACGAGCTATGGGCCGATCGCGCTGACTCCCGGAACGTACTGGGTGCGCGTCAAGGCCATGTCGACCGAGAGCCGGGTTCAAAACAGCGACTGGGTCGTGATCTCCTTCACCGTCGTCGAATGTTCCACCGGCTGCACGATGAGCCAGGGCTACTGGAAGAATCATGCAGAGGAGTGGCCGGTCAGTGGTCTCACGCTCGGTTCTGTCGCCTACACGCAGTCCGAGCTGTCGAGCATTCTGACGGCGCCTGTGGCGGGCAACGGACTCATCTCCCTGGCGCATCAACTCATCGGTGCGAAATTGAACATCGCGAATGGCGCGAACGGGTCGGCGATCAACTCGACGATTGCGGCCGCCGACGGGATGATCGGGTCGCTCGTGGTTCCACCGGTTGGAGCCGGAAATCTTGCGCCGGGCACGACCAGCGCGCTGGTCACGGCGCTCACCAACTACAACGAAGGGAGCATCGGACCGGGACATTGTCAGAGTCAGTGAGCGGGGACCCGGGCGGTTGGAGTGCTGCCCCCCAGCCCCAACCGTCCGGGCTGTTACGCAATAGGATTTCAAGCGCGCGTGAAGCCGGTCATCAGAGCCTTCCTTGTCGCGCCCCTTGCCGCGCCGGCGCTTTACTGGATCATCGCGTTCATCACCGCCGTCGCCGATTCGAACAGACGAGGGCAGGCGTTGGGGTCGCCGTTCGCAGGCATCGCGTTCATCGTCGTCTTCGGCGGGTTGATTTCGTACGCGGTGACGCTGATCGCAGGAATCCCCGCGTATCTGCTCCTGCGCCGCGCCGGCATTCTGGGACTGGGGACGTTACTCCTCGCGGGGGTATGCATCGGCATCGTGAGCGCAGTCGCGCTTGCGCCGTACCTCCGTGGCGAGCTGTTCAGCATTCCCCTGAGTCCGCTACACGCCGCCGCCCTCGGCGCAGCTGTAGCGGCCGTGTTCTGGGCGCTGGTGCGTCGCGACACCTCGCCGTCATCCACGACGTGAACCATTCGGCTATGCCGACGCCCGGTCCTCGAGGAATTTGCGAACGATGCGGCTCGTGTGCACGCGGGCGCGCAGGCGATGGAGCATGTCGTAGAGGCCGATTTCGACGCGAGCGAGGAAGACGTGCTCGTGAAGCGCGGCCTTGCTGCGCATGAGCTTCCGGGACTCGCGCAGGTAGTCGTGAAGCACGACCGACTCGCCGAAGTCGAACGGAATGTGGTCCTTCTCGATTTCAGGCGGGTACACTTTGCGGTAGAACTTCTCGGCGAACTCGCTCAGTGCCTGGCGGCCGGCGCGGCCGAGCTTCGTGCCAAACATCGCATACCGCTGATCGATCAGTGATTGAAAGTGCGCCGATTCCCGGGCGCCACGGTAGAGGTACAGCGCGCTCAGATTGCCCACGAACGCGCGCGAGAACCGCTTCACGCACCCGAAGTCCACGAGGCCGATCGAACCGTCGTCTGCGATCAGATAGTTCCCGGCGTGCGGATCGGCGTGGAACGTCCGGAGCCGCAGCACCTGAAAGTAGAAGAGCTCGAGCAGGCGTTCGCCGACCAGATCGCGCAGCGCCTGCGACGGCCGCCGGGCCAGGAACTCGTCGACGTGGCGGCCCGGCACCAGGCTCATCGTCAGCACCTGATCCGATGAGCATGCGCGAAAGACGCGTGGGACCGTGACGAAGCGGAGCGGCGCGAGCCCTCGGGCGAAGAACTCGATGTGGTTGGCCTCCTGCCGGTAATCGGTCTCGGCGAGGATTTGCGTCTCGAGCTCGTCGATCATGCTCTTCGGCACATGGCCGCTGATTTGCGCCGGTTTCGAGACGGTGCGGAACCAGGTGAAATCGTTCTTGATCGCGTCGCGGATGTTGGGATACTGCACCTTCACCGCGGCGAGCTCGCCGGTCTTCGTCGTCGCGCGGTGGACCTGTCCCAGGGACGCGGCGGCGAACGGTTCGAGGTCGAATTTCGCAAAGACGTCCTCCGGATCGCGCCCGAGGCTGCCGGAAAACTGCGCCCGCATCAGCGTCGGGTGCATCGGCGGCGCTTCACGCTGGAGCTTGGCCAGTTCGACGATCGCTTCGTCGGGCAGCACGCCGCTCTGCAGGCTGAGCGCCTGGCCGAGCTTCATCGCCGGCCCGCGCAGCGACATCAGCTCGTCGCGGACGCGCCGGGCGGCGCGTCCGTGCGCGGCTTTCAGTTTCGCTTCGCGCGCCGGTTGGTCCAGGAACGCACGCTGAAGCAGGTACCCCATGTAGCTGCCGGCGACGCTGACGCCTGTTCCCGCCATGCGCGCCGCGCGGCCCGCGGGCGTGTCGCGTTTCGCGGCCATCTACGTCCGCTTGACGATCGCGACGCCGATCCGCAGCGTGCTGTCGAGAAAGGCGAGGGTGTTCTGCTTGCGCGACGAGGTGTCGTGGAGCCAGAAGAGCAGCGCGCCCAGGTAGTAGATCCAGAACGCATCGGGGAGCCACCACTGCACGGGCATGAACTTTCTCTTCGGGAGCGATTCCTCGAAGAGCTCCTGGACGAATCCGATGTAGCGGTGCCGGAGTGCCTGCGCTTTGTGGCTGAAGAACCCCAGCTTCGAAGCGGGTCTCAGGGCTTCGACCAGGGCCGTCCCGATGAAGCGTTCGTAGGGCGCGAGGTACGCGAACTGGCTCTGGATCAGCGCGAAGAGTTTTTCTTCCAGCGGCGCGGTGCGCAGGCGCGGCGAGCGTTGCACGCTCTCGATGGCATGCTCGACTTCCTGCTCGAAGAAGTAGAGGGCGATGTCTTCCTTGGTCCGGAAGTAGTTGAAGACGGTGCCTTCCGCGACCCCCGCCTTTCGCGCGATGGCCTTCGTCGTGGTGGCGTCGAAGCCCTTCGACTGGAAGAGCGCGAGGGCGGCGGCAACGAGCCGTTGCTGGATCGCGGCCTTCTTGGTGACCCGGCGGCCGGCATCCGGGCGTCGCATGCCGGATGTCGATCGGCGGGGCGGGCGGGTCGTCCTGGTGGCCATCTGCGGTCGCAACGAATTCGTGAGTGCACTCATATATTCATGAGTGTACTCATAAATGTCAAGACTGGCGAATTGTGATGTGGTGATGTCGTGATGTGGTGAATGTCTTTGTCGTAGACTGCCGGCGCCGCAACCGGGTAAGAACGAGACAGAGGGAGGAGCGCCGACTGATGAGACTGAACACTTTCCTGAACTACGGTGGCAATTGCGAAGCGGCGTTGCGGTTCTACGAACAGCAGCTCGGAGGGAAGATCACGATGCTTATGCGCCGCGCCGATCAGCCCGACCAGCCCGTCAAATGGCCGGGCTGGGAGAACACCGTCCAATACGCGACGATGGACCTCGGGGGGACCGAGTTGATGGCCTCGGACGTGCCGCCCGATCACTTTGAGCCGATGCGGAGCGTGTACCTGACGCTCACGGCCGACAGCGCCGCGGAGGCCGAGCGGTTATGGGCGGTGCTGTCGGACGGTGGTCAGATCCTGATGCGGCTGCAGGAAACATTCTTTGCGACGCGATTCGGCCAGGTGCGCGACAAGTTCGGAACGTCGTGGATGATCATGGCGCCTAAATCCTCGTAATCCGCCCGTCTCCCACCAGCACGCTGGCGCCGCCGACCTTCACGTCGCTGATGGTGTCCGCGGTGCCCGCGATCCGGATGTGCACACGACTCGGCCGGCCCATCTTCACGCCCTGGCGGCTGATGATCTTGTCAGCCTGTCCCGGAGGAACCAGGCCGTAGCGAACCAGATAGCAACCAAGCGGCCCGCTCGCGGATCCGGTCGCCGGGTCCTCGCGATCGGTGCCGAGCATCCGGCTGTAGACCGTCGCCCCATCGTCTCCCGGTTCAGTGGAGAACACGAAGATGCCGCGGCTTTCGAGGCCGGTCTCCGTGAGCAGGCGCTCGGTGGCGCGGGCGTCGAGCACCGAGCGATCGACGGCGGCGCGCGACGTCAGCGGCACATAGAGAAACGGCAGGCCGCACGAGATTTCCTGGATGGGGACGTGGTCCTTCAGGGCGCCGGCGTCGATCCCGAGCGCCGCGGCCATGCGCTCCCGCGCGGTCAGGATGGGGCCGAACGCCGGAGGCTGCTGCGTCATCCAGGCAAACGCGAGCGCCCCATCCCGCCATTCGAGATCGACCGGCGTCGGACCCAGATTGAGGCCGAGCACGACCCGCGCCCGTGGCGGTTTCAAGAAACCTTCCTGCGCGAGCGCGAACGTCGATCCGATGGTGGGATGCCCGGCGAACGGCAGCTCACCGTCGGGGTAGAAGATCCGCACGCGGACGTCGGTGCCCTCGCGTTCGGCGGGGAACATGAACGTCGATTCGGAGAAGTTCATCTCGCGCGTGATGCGCGCCATATCGTCGGTCGTCAGCCCGTCCGGCTCGGGAAACACCGCGAGCTGATTTCCGGTCAGAGGCGTGTCGGTGAAGACGTCGTAATGCAGGTAGCGATGCACGCGATCCTCCATCTGTCTCGTACTCCATCTGTACCTGGATCCTGCCGACCCGTACGGTACAGTTGAGGCGGTGCGTACCGGAACAGTTGACCCACGCGTCCCGGCCGGATGCCCGAAATACCTCAAGTTGGCGAAGGATTTCGAGCGCCAATTACGGACGGGGGTCCTTCGGATTGGCGACCGTCTGCCCTCGGTCAGACAGCTCCGGGAGACGCATCGCATCAGCGTCGCGACCGCGATCGGCTGCTATGCCTGGCTCGAGCGTCAGGGATATGTCCGAGCTCGGCCGAAGTCCGGCTTCTACGTCAGCCGCGCACCGCTGACGGACACGCTGCCGCCGGCGATCGCGTCGACGGCTCGCGGTCCGGTTCCCGTGCGCGTGGGCGCGCTCGGAACCGTCGCGACCCGCCCGCCCGAGCGGCGGCGGGTGATCGATCTCGGTCCGGCCGTTGTCGGCCCGGACCTGCTCCCGCGAAATCGCCTCAACCAGTCGCTGCGCCTGGCGCTGTCGGCGTTCACCGACAACGCGGTCCGCTACGAAGATTGTCGCGGCAGCGTGCGGCTTCGCCGCCAGATTGCGCGGCTCGTGTTTCGACAAGGCGTGATCTGTTCGCCCGAGGACATCGTCGTCACCTCGGGATCGATCGAAGCCTACAACCTCAGTATTCGCGCGGTCGCGCGTGCGGGCGACGTCGTCGCGGTCGAGAGTCCCGGGTGCTTCGAGATCCTGCGCGCGCTCGAGGCGATGCAGCTTCGCGCCGTCGAGATTCCCCATGTTCCGAAGCGTGGCATCGATCTCGATCTGCTCGCGACGGCAGCGGCACGTCACACGATCAAGGCGATCCTCCTGACGGCGACCTGCCACAACCCCGTCGGCGACTGCGTGGACGATGGGCGGAAGGAGATGATCGTGCGGTTCGCGGCCGAGCGGCAGATCCCGATCATCGAAGGCGATGCGTTCGGCGATCTGGTCTTCAGCGGCGAACGCCCGCGTCCGCTCAAAGCATTCGACACGACGGGCATCGTCATGCAGTGTTCCTCGCTGGCGCATTACGTGGCACCCGGATTCAACCTCGGCTGGGCGAATGCCGGCCGGTGGCAGCCCGAGGTCGAGCGCCTCAAGAGCTTCACGAACGTCGCGGCCGCCATGCTGCCGCAGCTCGCCTTGGCGGAGTTTCTCGAGTCGGGCGCCTTCGAGAAACATCTGAAGCAGCTGCGGCTTGCGCTCTGGGAATCCGTTGACGCGGCGCGCCAGGAAGTGCTGCGGACGTTTCCGGCAGGGACGCGCGTCAGCGCGCCGGAGGGCGGCTTCGTGTTGTGGATTCAGCTACCCGACGGCTTCGACGGGCGGTCGGTGCAGCGTGCGGCCGCCGCCGAGGGCATTCACCTGTTTCCCGGCCCCGTGTTTTCCCCGAGTGGCGACTACAAGAGCTTCGTCCGCATTGCCTGCGGCCAGCCGGTGGAGCTCCTGCGGTCGGCGATTCGGGTGATTGCCGCTTCACTGGCTCGATCGAGCGGCAAATAGAAGATCTTGACAACCGTCTGATACCTGTTCACTCTATGCCTAGAGTAGAACAGGGATGAATCCCAACCCGCGCAGCCTCTTTCCCGGCGCGCTGGAGATGATGATTCTCCAGACCGTCCGCCGGCAGCCCCTTCACGGATACGCGCTGGCGCAACACATCAAACATCATTCCGACGACCTCTTGCAGGTGGAGGAGGGCTCGCTCTATCCGGCCCTGCAGCGAATGCTGAAGGCGGGCTGGTTGACGGCTGAATGGGGCCTGTCGCCACGCAAGCGCAAGGTCCGCGTGTATCGCATCACGGCCGCCGGCCGGAAGCAGCTCGAACGCACGGTGTCGAGCTTCGAGCAGATGCTCGCGGGCATCACCCAGGTGATGAAGGCGGTGCGGTCATGAAGCCTGGCGATGTCCGCGACGAGATCGACGCGCACATCGAAGAAAAGGCGCTCGACCTCATGGAATCCGGCGTAGCCGAAGGGGAGGCGTGGCGCCGCGCGCGGCTGGAATTCGGCAACCCGGTGGTCATCGCCGAGTCCAGTCGCGAGGTATGGGCGTGGCGCTGGCTGGATCGACTTGGTCAGGACGTCCGCTACGCGTGGCGGCAGATGCGCCGCAGCCCCGGCTTCACGACGGTCGTCGTGATGTCACTGGCACTCGGGATTGGCGCCAATACCGCGGTGTTCAGCGTGATGGATCCGTTGCTGTTCAGGCAGCTGCCGGTCGCCGATCCGGATCGCCTGGTCTTCATCGATCAGCCCTTCCTGCACACACGGATGAACGTGTTCGCGTACCGCTGGCTTGACCGGTTCCGGCATGCGGAGGCGTTCTCGTCTGTGTCGGGCATTAATGCCCTCGAACGATTCAACATCGCAGTGAGCGCTCCCGATGGCAGGATGATCGAGCAGCCCGACCGCACGATCGTCGACCTGGTGTCTGGAACGTACTTCCCGATGCTTGGCATCGGCCCGGTGGCCGGCCGGACATTGACGCCGGACGACGACCGGACGCCGGGCGGACAGCCGGTCGCCGTCATCAGTCATCGATTCTGGCGAACCCGTCTTGATTCCGCCGCCGACCTCAGTGGTCGGCTGCTCAAGATCAATGGCGTGATCTACACGATCGTCGGCGTCGCGCCGCCCGGATTCCTCGGCGACGCCGTCGGCATGCCGACCGACGTCTGGATTCCGATGTCGATGCAATCCCAATTGATGCCGGAACGTCCCGGTCTCCTCGAAAATCCCAACGCTCCGTGGATCCGGATCGTCGCGCGCCTCAGGCCGGGCGCGACTCTCGAACAGACGCGCCAGCAGGTGTCGGAGATCGCATATCAAACGGAGAAGGAGACGCAGCCGGACCTGACCCGTGAGGATTTCTCGCCGCCGGGTGTGCTGCCCGGGGCGAGAGGCGACTCTCCGCTGAAAGCCCTGTTCCGCGATCCGTTGCAGGTGATGTTGATCATCGTCGGCCTGCTCCTGCTGATCGCGTGCGCCAACATCGCGAATCTTCTGCTGGCCCGATCGGCCACGCGTCGGCGCGAGTTTGCCGTCCGCGTCTCGCTCGGCGCAGGGCGTCCGCGAATCGTGCGTCAGCTGTTGACGGAAAACTTTCTGCTGGCGTTGGTCGCGGGCGCTGTCGCGGTCGTGATCGGACTCTGGGGTGCGCAAACTCTCGAGAGAATGTTCTCGTCCGGTGAAGTGCCGCTGCAACTCGGCATCCGGCTGAACACGCGGCTCTTCGCGTTCACGATGGCCCTCGGCACGCTCACCGCACTCGTCGTCGGTCTGGCGCCCGCATGGCGATCGTCGGTTGTCACGCCGTCGCCTGGACTCAAACGAGGGGCGACGGGCACGCGGCGAGTCGTCGGGATCAGCAGTGCGCTGATCGTCGTCCAGGTTGCGCTTGTGCTCGTGTTGCTGGTCGGCGCGGGCCTCTTCGTCCAGACGCTCCGCAACCTGAAAGGACAGGATCTCGGGTTCGAGCGCAGCGTGTGGCTGGTTCGAACGGCGCCCAGCGAGGTCGGCCGCCGGGGGCCCGCGATCGCCGACGAGTATGGGGCGATTCAGCAGCGGCTGAAGACCCTGCCCGGCGTGCTGGCGGTCGGGATATCCACATCCGGTCTCATGGCACGCACCGGCGGCGCCCGCCTGACGATTCGCGGGTACGTCCCTCAGGCTGGCGAGACGATGCTCGTGGACTACAACCTCGTCGGCACAGACTACTTCGCCGCGGTCGGAATGAAGGTCATGGCGGGCCGTGTGTTCACTGAGAGCGACAACGAGTTCGCACCGGGCGTGGCCATCGTCAACGAGACGCTGGCGCGTCGCTATTTCGGACGTCCCGACGTCATCGGCAAAACGTTTTCCACCGGACGCGACGACAGCGGGACGTCAATCTCGATCGTCGGCGTCGTGAAGGATGCCAAGTATGCGCTTCGCGACGACGAGGTGAGCATGTTCTTCCTGCCGGCGCGCCAGGATCTGACCCGGCTACGGCGAATGGACATCGCCGTCCGCGTGGGCGTGCCTTCGCCGTTGTTCGGGACCCAAATCCGCGACGCGATTCACGCCCTCGATCCGGCGCTGCCCCTTCTGAGTGTTGAACCGGTCGAGCAGACCATCGATCGCACGCTGTTGCAGGAACGTCTCACGGCCTGGCTTTCGACGTGCGTCGGCGTGCTGGTGGTCCTGTTGGCGTCGATCGGGCTTTACGGGGTCCTGTCGCAAGCCGTTGCCCAACGGACAAAAGAAATCGGGGTCCGCCTGGCGCTCGGCGCGAGTGCTGCCCACGTGGGCGCGATGGTCATCCGGTGGATCCTGGTGCCCGTTCTGCTGGGCGTCGGGCTCGGCATTCCGGCAGCCCTGATCGGCGGACGCGGCATTGAGAGTTTTCTGTACGCCATTCAGCCGTCGAACGTCCCGACGCTGGCCGGTGCTTGTGTGCTGTTGCTCGCTGTGACCACGGCGGCATCGTTTCTCCCGGCCCGGCGGGCGTCGCGAGTCGATCCAATGATCGCGCTACGGCACGAATGAAGGGACTCCGGTATTCCGGAGCCCCCACTGCAAGGCGCGGGATCATCGGGCCATCCGCTCACGAATCCGCGTTCCCCAGCCTGGCAAGCGGTTTGCGATGGAACCGCCGTTACGGCGGCATCTGTGAGTCTGGTTCCTAAAGATCTGACGCCCGTCTACAAGGAGACGATCGGCAAAGGCGCGGGCGCGCGTCGATGGCAGCGCCCCCTCTACGTCGACCATCTTCCGCCCTGCAATCACGCCTGTCCGGCCGGCGAGAACATCCAGGCATGGCTCGCGCTGGCGCAGGAGGGCAACTACGAGGGCGCCTGGCGCAAGTACATGGAGGAGAACCCGCTCCCCGGTACGCACGGCCGCGCGTGTTATCACCCCTGCGAAAGCGCGTGTAATCGCCAGTTCCTCGATCAGCCGGTCTCGATCCATTCGCTCGACCGGTTTCTCGGCGATCTCGCCATTGAAAAAGGATGGACGATCGCGCCCGGGCCGCCCACCGGCAAGCGGGTGCTCGTCGTCGGCGCCGGCCCGGGCGGCCTGTCATGCGCGTACCACTTGCGGCGGTTCGGACACGACGTCGAGATCCGCGACGCGAACCCCGAGCCGGGCGGCATGATGCGCTACGGGATTCCCGCGTACCGGCTGCCGCGTGAAGGGCTGGAAAAGGAAATCGCGCGCATCGAATCGATGGGCGTGACCGTCGTTCGCAACTCGCGCGTCACCGATGTGCTCGCGGAGAAAGCGGCGGGATCGTTCGACGCGGTGTTCCTCGCGATCGGCGCCCAGGTCGCCAATCATCTCGACATCCCGGCCATGGACGGCGGAAAAATCATCGACGCGGTGACGCTGATGGAGCGCGTGGAGAAGGGCCGCGCCCCCTCGCTCGGACGCGTCGTCGGCATCGTCGGCGGCGGCAACACCGCCATGGATGCCGCGCGCATGGCCAAGCGCCTCGGTGCGGAAGAGGCCGTAATCATCTTCCGCTTCGACAAAGCGCAGATGGAAGCCCACCCCTACGAAGCCATGGAGGCCGTCGCCGAAGGCGTGAAGATCAAGTGGCTGTCCACGGTCAAGCAGTTCGGCGAGGACGAGATTCTCGTCGAGCAGATGGAAATGCTGCCCGACGGCACGGGCTGTGTGGGCACGGGACAGTTCCAGACACTCAAGACCGATTCACTGGTACTCGCCGTCGGACAACATGCCGATGTCGAATTCCTGAAGAAAGTTCCTGACCTCCGAATCGGCCGCGGCAACCTCGTCGAAGTGGATGCGCAGATGCGCGCAAGCGACGGCATCTTCGCAGGCGGCGACATGATCGGCGGGTCGCGAACCATGACCGCGGCGGTCGGCCACGGCAAGAAGGCGGCGCGGAACATCGATGCGTGGCTGCGCGGCGGCGTGTACGAGAAACCGCCGCAGCACCCGCCGGTGCCGTACGAGCTGCTCAACCTGACCGTGTTCCTCGATGCCGCTCGACGCGAGCATGCCGAGCTGCCGGTCGAGAAGCGGACGGGATTCGACGAAATCGTGTCAGGTCTCTCCGAGCGCGAGGCGCGCTACGAGGCGTCGCGATGCCTGTCGTGCGGCAACTGCTTCGAGTGCGACAACTGCTACGCGGCGTGTCCCGAGCAAGCTATCGTCAAGCTGGGGAAGGGCCGGTTCTATCGCGTCGAGTTCGATCTCTGTACCGGGTGCGCCGCCTGCTTCGAACAGTGCCCCTGTCACGCCATCGCCATGGTCCCCGAGCCGGGAGCCGACGGAGCGGCCGAGCGCACCGCAGCCGACAAGATGCCCTCCCGGTTCACGGTGCGGCCGTAGCGAGTCAATAAGGAGCTGCCGGATGCCTCCGAAGTCGGTCGTGATGGACGGCAACACGGCCGCCGCCCACATCGCGTATCGCGTCAACGAGGTCTGCGCCATCTTTCCGATCACGCCCTCGTCGACGATGGCGGAGCTGGCCGATGCGTGGGCTGCGCAGGGCATCAAAAACATCTGGGGCCAGGTGCCGGTGATCCAGCAGATGCAGTCGGAAGGGGGCGCGGCCGGAGCGGTGCATGGCGCGCTTCAGAGCGGCGCGCTCACCACGACGTTCACGGCATCGCAGGGATTCCTGCTGATGCTGCCCAACATGTACAAGATCGCCGGCGAGCTGACGCCGTGCGTCTTCCACGTGGCGGCGCGCGCGATCGCCACGCAGGCGCTCTCGATTTTCGGCGACCACTCCGACGTGATGAGCGCGCGCATGGTCGGCTTCTCGATGCTGGCCGCGGCATCAGTCCAGGAAGCGCACGATTTGGCGCTGGTGGCGCAGGTGGCGACGCTCGAGTCGCGCGTCCCGGTGCTGTTCTTCTTCGACGGGTTCCGCACCTCCCACGAGGAGAACAAGATCGCCGTCATTCCGGACGATCAGATCAGGGCCGCGATCGACGATGACCTGGTGCGCGCGCACCGGGCACGCGCGCTCACGCCGGAACGGCCGGTGATCCGGGGCACCGCCCACAATCCCGATACGTTCTTCCAGGCCCGCGAGTCCGCGAACCCTTATTACGCCCGCTTCCCGGACATCATCGAACGCGCGATGGATCGCGTAGGGTCGCTGATCGGCCGTTCGTACCGCCTCTTCCGCTACGCCGGTCATCCCGAGGCGGAGCGGGTCGTCATCGTCATCGGCTCCGCGTTCGAAGTGCTCGACGAGACCGCCGCGTGGCTGAACGCGCACGGTGAGAAGGTCGGCGTACTCCACGTGACGCTCTACCGTCCCTGGGACGCCCAACGCTTTCGAGCGGCGCTGCCGAAGACAGTGAAGGGCATCGCCGTCCTCGATCGAACGAAAGAGGTTGGCGGGCCCGGTGAGCCGCTGTATCTCGACGTCCTGACGACGTTCGCTGAGGCGCTCGCCGCGGGGCGCATCGCCTCGACGCCCGTGATCGTGGGCGGCCGCTACGGTTTGTCCTCGAAGGATTTCGATCCGGCGATGGCCAAGGCAGTCTTCGACGAGTTGAAGAAGCCGGAACCGAAGCGCGGCTTCACGGTTGGAATTACCGACGACGTGTCGCACACCAGCCTCGATGTCGACGGGAGCTTCGACATCGAACCGCCGGACATGGTACGCGCGCTGTTCTTCGGTCTGGGCGCTGACGGCACGGTCGGCGCGAACAAGAACTCCACGAAGATCCTGGCGTCGGATCCCGAACGTCATGCGCAGGGCTACTTCGTCTACGACTCGAAGAAGTCCGGCTCCTACACGATCTCGCACCTGCGATTTGGTCCGCGGGCGATCCGCGCACCCTATCTGCTGAAGTCGGCGAACTTCGTCGGCGTCCACAAGTTCGACTTTCTCTACAAGCTCGACACGCTGGCGGCGGCGGCGCCGGGCGCCACCGTGCTGATCAACAGCCCCTACGGTCCGGACGATGTCTGGAACGAGATTCCACGGGAGGCGCAGCAGCAGATCGTCGACAAGGGCTTGAAGCTCCACGTCATCGATGCGTCACACGTGGCGTCCAGCCTCGGCCTTGGCTCCCGCGTGAACACCATCCTCCAGACGTGCTTCTTCGCGCTGTCGGGCGTCATGCCTCGCGACAAGGCGATCGCGGCGATCAAAAGCGCGACTGAGAAAACGTACGCGAAGAAGGGCAAAGCGATCGTCGAGAAGAACTTTGCCGCGATCGACAACGCCCTGAAGAACCTGCACGAGGTCCGTGTTCCGGCAAAGGCGACCGGCAAACGGATACGCCTCACGCTCGTCCCGGATACGGCGCCGGATTTCGTGCGCAACGTGACGGCGCCGATTCTCGCGCTTCGCGGCGACACGCTGCCCGTCAGCGCGCTACCGGTGGACGGGACGTATCCCACCGGCACCGCGAGGTACGAGAAACGGAATATCGCCGACGAGGTTCCGGTCTGGGAATCCGATCTCTGCATCCAGTGCGGCCAGTGCGCCATCGTGTGCCCGCACAGCGTGATTCGCGCCAAGTACTACGATGAGACCCGGCTCGCGGGCGCGCCGGCGTCCTTCAAGGCAGCGGCCATCAACGCGCGCGGGTATCCCGAATCCCGCTTCACCCTGCAGATCTACGTCGAGGACTGCACGGGGTGCGGCGTCTGCGTGGAGAACTGCCCGGCGCACAGCCCGTCCGACTTCGCGACCAAGGCCATCAACATGAAGGATCGGCTCGAGCATCTCGAGGCAGGGCGTGAGAACGTCCGCTTCTTCGAGACGCTGCCCTGGGCAGACCGCACTCGCGTGAACTTCGCCAATGTGCGCGGCGTGCAGTTCCTGGAGCCGTTATTCGAGTTTTCAGGCGCCTGCGCCGGCTGCGGCGAGACGCCGTACATCAAGCTGCTGTCGCAGCTTTTTGGCGATCGGCTGCAGGTCGCGAACGCAACCGGCTGCTCCTCTATTTATGGTGCAAACCTGCCGACCACGCCGTGGGCCGCAAACGCCGACGGCCGTGGACCGGCGTGGGCCAACTCGCTCTTCGAGGACAACGCCGAGTTCGGCCTCGGGTATCGGCTGGCCATCGACAGCCAGACCACGCAGGCGCGCGCCCTCGCGCAGAAGCTCGCGGTGCGCCTCGGCGAGGATCTCGTGACCGCGATTCTCGAGGCGCCGCAGGTGACCGAGTCGGACTTCCGCGTGCAGCGGCAGCGAGTGGAGGCGGTGAAAGCCAAACTCGTCGGCGCCGCGGACCCCGATGCGGTCAATCTGCTCGCGCTCGCGGATTTCCTCGTGCGGCGATCGGTGTGGATCATCGGCGGCGACGGCTGGGCGTACGACATCGACTCGGGCGGACTCGATCACGTGCTCGCTACGGGCAAGGACGTCAACATCCTCGTGCTCGACACCGAGGTCTATTCGAATACGGGCGGCCAGGCGTCGAAGGCGACGCCGCTTGGCGCGTCGGCGAAATTCGCCGCGGGAGGAAAGACGATTCCGCGCAAGGACCTCGCCTTGATGGCGATCGCGTATGGCAGTGTCTACGTTGCGCAGGTCGCGATGGGCGCGAACAACGAACAGGCGCTCGTCGCGATGCGCGAGGCGGAGGCCTACTCCGGAACGTCCCTCATCCTCGCATACTCACAGTGCATCGCCCACGGTACCGACCTGCGCCACGGCATGAAGCAGGCGGCACGTGCCGTAGCGTCGGGTCACTGGCCGCTGCTCCGGTTCGATCCGACAATGCGCCGGCGGGGGATGAATCCATTCCGTCTGGACTCGCCGCGCCCGCGCATTCCGCTCGAGGAATATCGCTACAACGAGGTCCGCTTCAAGGCCATCGCGCAAGCCCATCCGGACCTCGCGAAACAGATGCTCGACCGCTCGCAGCGCGGAGTCCTGGAACGCTATCAGGTGTACGAGGATCTGGCGTCGCGAGACGGTAGCCGGTTCGAATCCGGCGTAGACATCACGTCATGAACCTCGCCACGCGCTATCTCGGTCTGCAGCTCGCGCACCCCATCGTGGCGTCTGCGTCGCCGCTGACTGGCACGGTCGATGGCATGCGCCGGCTCGAGGACGCCGGCGCGGCCGCGGTGGTGATGGCGTCGCTCTACGAAGAGCAGATTCGCGCGGAGGACACGGCATACGCGCTCTACACGGAGCACGGCTCGAACAGTCAGGCCGAGGCAGGCAGTTATTTTCCCGAGCTTCCCGGCTACGACAGCGGCGTGTCAGGACATCTCGAGACGCTCCAGCGCGCCAGCGACGCACTCGACATTCCGGTGATCGCCAGCCTCAACGGCACCACCGCCGAGGGATGGATTGGCCACGCGCGCGCGCTCGAGCAGGCAGGCGCCGCGGCGATCGAGCTCAACGTCTATTCGGTCCCGGTCGATCCCGCGGTCAGCGGAGCTGAAGTGGAGCGCCGCACGCTGGAGATCGTCAGGCAGGTTGCGGCAACCGTGCGGATTCCGGTCTCGATCAAGCTCGCCCCGTATTTCAGCTCGATGCCGCACATGGCGGCCGAGCTGGTCCGCGCCGGCGCGCGCGGCCTCGTCCTCTTCAATCGCTATTACGCACCGGACATCGACCTCACCACGCTCGAGGTCACGCGATCGCTTCCACTGTCGACGGCTGCCGAATTGCCATTGACCCTCGTCTCGATTGCGCTCCTGTCCAGACGCGTCGGGTGCTCGCTCGCGGCCAGCCGCGGCGTCGAGACGGACGTTGAGGTCGTCAAGTACCTCCTCGTCGGCGCGGACGTCGTCATGACGACCTCGGCTCTGCTGCGAAATGGGGTGCAACACGTGGCGACGATGCGCGAGGGGCTCGAGCGCTGGCTCGGCGCGAACGGCTTCGACTCGGTGGACGCGATTCGCGGTCTGAAGGACGCGACGCACGTCGAGGACGTCGATGCACTGTTCCGCGCGCAATATGTCGCCGCGCTCACGGAGTATCTGCCGGTGAGGTTGGTGCAGTAGGTCTATCGTCCTCCGGCGCTGACCGCTGTCACGAAACCATCGACTAGTCAGTCTTCTATTCAATGGCGCTTTCGCTGGGCTCGCCAGCGAGTGACTCTTGTGTCGAACGGTCAGTGACTGAGATCGACATGCCGGATGCAGTGGAACTTGTTGGACGTCTTTACGACTGTTTCAACGCTCGCGACATGGAGACACTGCTCTCAGCGATGCAGGAGGATGTGATCTGGGCCAATGGAATGGACGGTAGTCACGTCCACGGGCACGAGGGAGTGCGGAGCTACTGGACACGCCAGTGGGCGATGATCGATCCGCGCGTCGAGCCGGTCGCGTTCTCGAAGGGACAGGAAGGCGAGGTCATTGTGAAAGTCCATCAGATCGTGCGAGACCTCGACGGCAATCTCCTCGCGGATGGGCTCGTCGGCCACGTATTTCGGCTCAAAAACGGGCTGGTCCAGCGTTTCGACATTCGGGAGGAGCCCATGCCAGGTATCGACTTCGCCAATCTCCCTGCGCCCAAGGAAGGCATCCTTGTGACGTTGTTCATCACGGTCCGCAAGGTGGCCAGATCCCGTGACTTCTATTCGCGCGTCCTGGGCGGCACCGTCGTCGTGGACGAGAACCCTTGCATTGTGAAGCTGTCCAATTCGTGGATCATCATGAACCCCGGCGGACCACCCACTCCGGACAAGCCGGATATCTCGGTCGTCGACTACCAGGCCGGCAACACGACCTCAATGTTCATGAATTTGCGAGTTGCCGACGTCCAAGCCTGCTACGAGGAGTGGAAGGCGAAAGGGGCGGAGTTCGTGACGCCGCCGATCGACCGGGGAGCGGAAATCCGCTGTTACATGCGAGACCCGGACGGCTATCTCATCGAAGTGGGCCAGTCCACCGGCCTGCTGCACGGCCAGCGCGCCGCAAAGCGCCGGGAGGATCTCCCAGGTTGACCTTGGCCAGAGACGTGGCGACCTTTCGCTGGATAATCAAAGCTCTCGTTCCGCAAGGCGTCGGAACTCGTCAGGTACGGAGCGCACAACCCGCATTGCTGACCCGTAATCCACCGCTTGTCCTCCAAAGCGCTCGCGAATCGCATCGACGGCCTGGTCTGCACGCGATCGCGCCAGGCCTTTCTTTGTGCCAGGCCGGCGACCTTCTGTAGCAAGCCCAAGCGGCAGCTCCAGCTGCACGATCGCATGCGCTTCGAGATTTGAGACCGTGATCGCCAGCAGCGAGATTGTCGCCTCGTCACGGTGATCCGCAAGGACGCCGCGCACCAAGTCCTCGGCGATCTCAGCGAGAGCCCTTGTTGCAGCAATCGGTGCAGACAGCGTGAGCGAGCGCGTGGCCGAGCGCAAATCGGCAAAGCGCACGCGAACCGCGATCGTCCGGGCCGCCAGGGATTTGGCGCGGAGCCGCGCGCCGATGCGGTCGGCGAGATGATGGAGCGTCGGTTTGAAGACGCGCTCGATCGCAGGCCGTCGTCCGAGCGCCGATTGTGCGCCCGCGGAGCGCGCGCGCCGGCGCGTTTGGATTTGCCGCGGATCGCGGTTCCACGCGAGTGCGGTCAATTTTCTTCCCGCCGCGCGGCCGATCAATCGCTCTACGGATTGAGGAGAGCTCTCCGCCAATTGACCGATAGTGGCGACGCCGATCTTGCCGAGTCGCGCCTCCGTGGCGGGGCCCACGCCCCACATCAATCCGACGGGCAGCTCGTGAAGGAACTCGAGTTCGGTATCCGGATCGACGACGACCAATCCATCCGGCTTGGCGACCTGAGATGCGATCTTGGCCAAGTGCTTGGTACGCGCCACGCCGATTGACATCGGCAAGCCCAGCTCGGCGTGCACGCGAGCCCGAACCGTTCCTGCGATCTCTGCCGGCGACCCGAAGAGATGCGTGCTACCTGCAACGTCGGCGAAGGCCTCGTCGATGGAGATGCGCTCGATAGAAGGCGTGAAATCGCTCAGGACTCCAATCGCGGCGTCGCCGAGCCGTTGGTATGCGTCGAAATGTCCGCCGACAAAAACGAGGCCGGGACAGAGTTGCCGCGCGCGCCGTCCAGGCATGCCGGTTCGTACGCCGAAGGCCCGTGCTTCGTACGAGGCCGCGAGAACGACGCCGCCGCCGACCGCAATCGGCTTGCCGCGCAGCCGAGGGTCAAGCAGTTGTTCGACCGACGCGTAAAAGGCGTCGAGGTCCGCATGGAGAATGGTGGCGGTGGACCCCATGTCGTTGCCTCCCGGGCTTCATGGGCGAAAGGATGACGAAAGTATCTCAAAAGCGAGGCCTTCCGGCAAGAACACGGGCACGCCAAGCTCAGCCGGAGTCAGACGTTGCCGATGCAGTATCTGCCGGCGAACCTCGTTCAGTAGCCTCTTCTGCCACCGCCAGGATTGGATTTCGAGCGGCAATCTCGCGTCGCAACCGGTCCTGGAAATCACCCAGGCGCATGCAACTCTGTGCGGCCTTCCCGCGCACTCGCACCGTCACCACTTCTTCAGTCACCTCACGCGCGCCAAGGATGATGAGGTACGGGACTTTCATGAGTTCCGCCTCACGAATCTTGCGCCCGAGTGGTGTGCTGCTGAGATCGAGCTCGGCACGAACCAGCCCCGAGCGCAACGATGCATGCACCTTCGACGCGTAGTCATTGAATTGTTCCGAGATCGGCAGCACCGCCACTTGAACAGGCGCCAGCCAGCTTGGAAACGCGCCGGCAAAATGCTCGAGCAGGAACGCGACGAAGCGCTCATGGGTCGCGAGCGGCGCTCGATGGATGACGAACGGATGGGCCGGCTTACCGTCTGAGCCGACGTAGGTCAGATTCATGCGGTCGCTTGCGGGAACCGCGAAGTCGAGCTGCACGGTGCTGAAAGTCTCCTCACGGCCGGTGACCATCTTGAATTGGACGTCGATCTTCGGACCGTAGAACGCCGCCTCGCCCGTGGCTTCGCGGTATGGCTGACCTGACTCGATCAAGGCGTCCCGTAAGATCGCTTCGGTCTCGGCCCACAACGCCGGGTTGTTCACATACTTCTCGCGCAGCTGTGGATCGAGGGGATCCCATAACGACAGGCGCAGGTCATAGTCTGCAAACCCGAACAACTGAAAATAGTGCGCCTGAAGATCCAGGGCCGCTTTGATCTCATCCTTGATCTGCTCCTTGGTGCAGTAAATATGCGCATCGTTCATCGACATGCCGCGAACGCGCAGGAGCCCTGAGATTTCTCCGGAGCTCTCATAGCGGTACACGTCGCCATACTCGGTGAGTCGCAATGGCAGATCGCGATAGCTTCGTGGGCGAGCCGCGAAGATCCGATGATGGTGCGGGCAATTCATCGGCTTCAGGAAGTACTGGTCAACGGCATTCCCCGCGATTGCGGAATCATCGACGAGGGTCATTGGTGGAAACATCCTGTCGCGGTACAGTTCCAGGTGACCGGACTGTCTGTACAACTCGCCTCTGGTAATGTGCGGTGTTGCGACCCTCACATATCCGCGTCTGAATTCCTCCTCCCGTGCCAGTGTTTCAAGTTCCTCGCGAATTGCGGTGCCGTTCGGCAGCCAGAGCGGGAGACCCTTGCCGACGATTGGATCGAGAACGTAGATATCGAGAGCCGCACCGAGCCGCTTGTGGTCATTCGCGACGCGCGCCTCATAGCGGGCCACTTGCTGGTCGAGTTCCTCCCGGCTGCTGAAGCACCATGCGGCGATGCGAGTCATCATCGGTTGCTGCGAATCGCCACGCCAGTAGGCTCCCGCAACCGATCTCAGCTTGAAGCCGTCGATTGGCAACTCCGAAGTGGAGACTACGTGCGGTCCGCGACACATGTCGATGAAGGGGCCGTTGCGATAGAAGGAAATCTGACGCAGGGAGTGCTTGGCCGCTAACTCTTCGGCGTAGGCAGCCTTCAGCGGCTCGCCCAGCGAGAGCAGCAGGCGCACGGCTTCGTCGGCGGAGTACTCCTCGCGCACAAACGCCTGGTTCTCACGGATGATTTGCGCCATCCGATCTTCGATGAGTGAAAAGTCATCGGGTGTAATTGACTTGGGCAGAAGGAAGTCGTAGTAGAACCCCTGGTCAGTCGGCGGACCGAATCCTCGCTTGACTCCGGGCCGCAGGGACACGACTGCCTGCGCCAGCACATGAGCCAGCGAATGGCGGATTCTGAACAGCGAATCGGGACTCGAACGTTCTCGAGGCAGCATGAGAGACACTCCTCCCACCGGCGCCCTGGGAGGCCACCGTCGAGAGGGCACCAGGACTCCGGCAGAGCTAGACCGTCGTCGTGGTGGTCGTCTGGAATTGAGAGAAAGAAGCGAGTGGTGTCCGAGGGCAGAGATATCCGCGGTTGGCGCTTACGCCAACAAAACGCGAAGCTCCCGGACGTTGCAGATCCATCGCGATCCCATTGTAGCAGTTCGTTTGGTGGAGGGCCGCTGGGTCCGGAATTCAACTCGAGTCAAATTGGTCGGGGCGCCGAGATTCGAACTCGGGACCCCCTGCGCCCAAGGCAGGTGCGCTACCAGGCTGCGCTACGCCCCGACCTCACGTCATCTTACCAAGTGCATCCGCCTCCGCGCGGACGCGCTTCGGCGGGACAAGTGAGATCGAGGCATCCGCGAGCTCACAATCGAACTACTTCAATACCCCCGCCAGCAGATTGCCGACATTCGCACCGCCGGACTTGGTGACGAACGACGTCAGTACAGGAATCGCCTTGCTGACCATCTCCGGCTTGAGTCCGAGCTTGGTGAACGCCTGAGATGCCGCCGCGAGTCCGGCTGCGGATCCCGTCGCCTTCGACACCGCGCCGCCGGCACCGCCGCCGAGGGCGGGCGCAGCAGCCAACAGGGCATCCATGCCCGGCACCGCTTTCGATACTTGCGCGAACTCGTCCGGCTTGAGCCGCGATTTCGCGAGGCCGAACAGCGAGCCGGCCGCGCCGGCGGCTTGTTCGGGTGTGCCGCCAATCTCCTTCGAGAGCGCGTTCACAAGATCCGGGCTGCCCTTGACCGCTGCCGCGGCCGCCTGACCGGCGCCTTGATCCGCGTGCACCACGATGACCGCAGCAGCGGCGGTGACGATGGCACCCCAGATGAACCCGCGAAAGACCTGCCGTGACATGGTGATTCCCCCTCTTGGAGAGCGTTGAGCAACTCTCGGACCACTCGAGCGATCACGCCCCCGGCGCGTCCAGTTGAGACCCAACCCCGCCAACCGCGACATCCCACGGATACCCGCCAATCCAAGTCCCAAGTCCCAAGCCTCAAGCCTCAAGCCGCGCCGGAACCTCAGACCGCGCCCGCCCGTAAGTCGAGCCATGCGCCGATTCGCTGCCGATCTGTCCTACGCAATCCGTACTTTTCTGAAGACGCCCGGGTTCACCGCCATCGCCGTGCTGGTCCTCGGCCTCGGGATTGGCGCCAACACGGCAATCTTCACGCTCGTGAACGAATTGCTCCTGAGACCACTGTCCGGTCGTGCCAGCGAGCTCGTCGGCGTCTACCGGCACGACCGCGTCGTCCCCGATTCCTATCAACCGTTTTCGTATCCGATGTACCTGGACGTCCGGGATCGAAGCGACCTCTTCGACGCGGTGATGGCGCACACGTTCACGATGGTCGGCACGCCCGCCGGCGAGGGCATGAGGCGGACGCTTGCCGCCGTCGTGTCGTCGAACTATTTCGACACGCTCGGCGTGCGCCTCGCCGCTGGGCGTCCGTTTTCGATCGACGAGGAACGGCCCGGTGCGCGGATTCCAGTCGCGATCGCGACGTACGCGCGCTGGATGCAGGAAGGCCGCGATCCAGCGTTCATCGGCAAGCCGATTCGCATCAACGCGATCGACTTCAACATCATCGGCGTCGCGCCCGAGGGATTCACGGGGACGATGGCGCTGGTATCGGCGGAGGTGTACCTGCCGTTAGGCATGTTCGACACCGTGGTGACGGACCGGTTCAAGAACAACGGCCGGGGTCTTGGCGATCGGTCGAACGCGTCGGTCGTCATCGTGGGACGCGTGAAACCTGGAATGACCGACGCAGTCGTCTCCGGCCGGCTCGATGCGCTGTCGCGCCAGCTCGAGGCCGCGTATCCCGCCGAACACAAGAACCTGTCGCTCACGGCCAGCCCATTGCCGCGGATGTCGGGCGGCCCGAGGCCGCAGGACAACAGCCCGCTCGTGGCGTTCACCGCGCTGCTCCTCGGACTGTCGGGCATCGTGCTCGTCATCGCGTGCCTGAACATCGCGAACATGCTGCTCGCGCGCGGATCGAGCCGGCGCAAAGAGCTCGCGCTTCGACTCGCGCTTGGCGCCGGACGCGCCCGCGTGGTGCGACAGCTGCTGACGGAAAGTGTTCTGCTCGCGGGCGCGGGAGCTGCCCTTGGATTGATTCTGAGTATGTGGACGACCCGCGTGCTGGCGGCGTCGATCGCCGGCGCGCTGCCGTTCACTGTCACGTTCAGCTCCAGGCCCGACGCCCTCGTGCTGCTCGCGACCGTCGGCTTCGCGGCCGTCAGCACGATCGCGTTCGGGCTCGGCCCGGCGCTGCGTCTGTCGCGCCGCGACCTCGTCGCCGACCTCAGGGACCGGACGGGCGAGGGTGCCTCGACCGGCCGCCGGTTTGGCGCGCGCAACCTGCTGGTTGTCGGACAGGTCGCGCTGTCGCTGGCGATGTTGACGTCAGGCGGAATCTTCGCGCGGACCGCGCTCGAAGCCGGCATGAACAATCCGGGATTCAACTACGACCGTCTCTTCGTCGCGCGGCTGGAGAATGCGCTGGCCGGGTTCGATGAGACCCGCGGCCGGACGGTGTTCGGCGCGGTTCTCGATCGCCTGCGCTCGATGCCGGGTGTCGAAGCTGCCACGTTCACCTCGTCGATGCCGTTCAGCGATTCCGTCGAAGGCGCGATGTTCGAGGTGGTCGGGGATTCCACCCGTCAGCCGGTACGCGCGCGAGCGAATCGCGTGATCGGCGCCGACTACTTCCAGGCGCTCGGGCTCCGGATGATCCGCGGCCGCGAGTTCACCCGGGCAGAAGAGAGCTCCGTCTCCGCACCCCGCATCGCAATCGTCGATGAGAAGTTTGCCGCAGAGCTCTTCGCCGGTCAGGATCCGATCGGGCAGATGATTCGCGCGGCCTCCGATGACTCCAGCGCGCGCGGTGAGCCGATGGAGATTGTCGGTGTTGCGCCTCCGCTTCGAGAGGAACTGCTCGACCGCGGGCCGGTCCCGCACGTCTTCGTGCCGTCCGGCCGGAACTATCGCGCGGCCATGTTCGCGATCGTCAGGATGAAGGCCGCAGACGATCCATTCGCGACTCTCGAGGCGATTCGGCAGACCATCCGCTCTACTGATGCCGGCTTGCCGGTCGTGTCGCTCTCGACGATGGCGGCGTTTCACAGCGGAAGTCTGGAACTCTGGGCTCTACGCGCCGGCGGCTGGCTCTTCACGGTTCTCGGTTTCCTCGCGCTCCTCCTCGCCGGCGTCGGCGTCTACGGCGTGCGGTCCTACGTCGTCTCGCAGCGAACGCGCGAGATCGGAATTCGCATGGCGCTCGGTGCCAGCGCCCGTGACGTGCTCGGCCTGATTCTGCGCGACGGCTTCCGCTTGACCGCCGTCGGCATCGCGATCGGCGTGCCTCTGGCAATGCTCGTCTCGCTCGCGTTCACGCAAGTGTTCGTCGACATCGGCGGGCTCGATGCGGGAGTGATGGCGGTTGCGACGGTTGTTCTGGTGGTCGCCGCGACGATCGCGAGCGGCGTGCCGGCGCGACGGGCGACGAAGGTGCAGCCCCTCGCCGCGCTGCGCGCGGAATAGAGAGGCCGGCAGCATGATGCGGGTCAATTCTCGCCGTGATTTCGCGTCACGCGTTGAGTGAGCGCGAGTAATTGCCGCTGTCGGATTCGTAGCGCGAGGCAGCGTTTGTAATCGTCACCGCGCTTACGATGTCGTAACGCCTTCGGTCCCGAACCGGACAATACCGCCTGATCCCGCACAAAACCGTGTGGCATGTGTTGGCATCCGGATTGCCCCTGCCGCATCGGCTCTCCCGGGTGAGACATGCACAGAGCGCATAGCCAATTCCGTTTCCTGCCTCGATCGCGACCCGCGACCCAGATCCTTTTCGCAGTCATCACGGCTTTGTTCGCGTTGCCTGCGCAATCGGAAGCCCAGCTCCCGCATCACATTCCGGACCTTTGCGCGGGTCCGACGGTGGCTTCGGTGCGAAGCGGCTCGTGGTCAGATCCAGGAACCTGGTCGGTGAACCAAGTACCGACGGTGAACGATCGCGTCGTCATCGCGGCCGGCTCGACGGTGACCTACGATCGACAGAGCGATGCGGACATCGCGTGCGTCAAGGTCTCCGGCCAGCTGACGTTCCGCACGGACGTCTCGACGCGTTTGACCGTCGGCACGCTGATGGTGATGCCGGGCGCCGGTCTGCAGATCGGCACGAGCGCGTCGCCGATCGCGGGGAACGTGACGGCCGAAATCGTGATCTCCGATCGGCCGATCGACACGGGTATTGATCCCGAACAGTTCGGCACGGGTTTGCTCGGCTTCGGCCGGGTCACGATGCATGGCGCCGTCAAGTCGCCGACATTCGTGCGGCTCACCTCGGAAGTCAATGCGGGCCAGTCATCGTTGTCGCTGGCTGCGGGAGTGAGTGGCTGGCACGGCGGGGACCGCATCGTCATTCCCGGCACCAACCAGGCTATAGGAAGCGATCTCGGTTCGTACCAGGGTCAGTGGGAGACGCCGACGCTGGCGTCGGCATCAGGATCGAGCCTCGCGCTCGCCGGTGGACTGGCGTTTGCGCATGGCGGCGGCCGCAACGCCGCCGGCGCGCTGGCGTTCCTGCCGCATGTCGGCAACATCTCGCGCAACATCACCATCCGATCGCAGAATCCAAACGGCACACGCGGCCACGTGCTGATGACCGACCGCGCCGAGGTGGACATCCGCTACGTCGCGTTCAAGGATCTCGGGCGCACGCAGATTTCGCCGCTCGATTCGGCAACGCTCGATTCGAGCGGCCACGCGACCCACATCGGCTCGAATCAGATCGGCCGGTATTCGCTGCACATGCACCATTTGTTCGGCCCCGCGTCGCCGCCGGCCAACAGCTATCAGTACGTGTTGATCGGCAACGCCATCGACGGCGGGACGAAGTGGGGCATCACGATCCACAACACGCACTACGGGCTGGTGCAGGACAACGTCGTCTACAACGCCGGCGGCGCCGGCATCATGACCGAGGATGGGTCGGAAACGGCCAACGTCATCCAGAACAACTTCATCGTGCGGGCATGGGGTACCGGCGATGAACGCGCCGACGGGCGCCAGGGAAGCAACGACTGGGGCTGGGAAGGCTCCGGCATCTGGCTGCGCGGCCCCGATAACTACATCCGGAACAACGTCATCGCGAACTCGAACTCATACGCCGTCACGTACATGATGCTTGGCGTGTCGAACGTGAGGGTGCCCAACGCGCCCGGCGACAACCCGCTGGTCTCGGGCCGGGCCGTCAACATGATGGCCGTGCCGCTGCGCGAGTTCAGCTCCAACGAGTTCTACAGCACCCATCGCGGCATCACGACCTGGAACCTCGGCGCGTTCTGCTGCATGGAAGTCTACGACGTGCCGGTGAGCACGTTCCTCAATACGCGGATGTGGCACGTCGGCCGGCTCGGCTTCTACGGGTACGGCCAGAACCGCGTGACCTTCGATGGCTGGGTGCACTACAACGATCCGTCCTATCTGTCGAGCCCGTTCGAAAACCCGATGTCGATCTGGTTCGGGGACTACATCGCCAGAAACACCATTGTCAGAAATGCCGACATCCAGGGGCTCCGGATCGGCATCTTTGCCCCCATCAAGGCCGGCGACACGCGTGACATTTATGGCCACGCGACAGGCACGCTGCTCGTCGAGAACAGCACGCTGAAGAACTACTGGAACATCTACATGTCGACGCCGTACGGCGTGACCGGCGGCGGCTCGTTGATTCCGCCCCGTCTGGTCATCGCCCGCAACATCCAGTTCGCCAACGTGCCGGGTGTGTCGAACTACGCGGGCCAGGCGCACATCTTCCGTCATTTCATTCTGACAGAGGGCCCGAACCTGAACATCATCGTGTCCGATCGCGCGGTCGTCGAATCGTTCAACGGCAACTCAACGGATAACTTCGAAGTCTTCGCATCGGCGCAGGCACCGTCGTTCGTGATTCCGTCGACTGAGCTCACGACGTCGATCGCCGGCATGACGAACCAGCAAGCCTGGAATCAAGCCAAACTGGCCATCTCCGGCGCGGTGGCTCCGTGTTCCGCCACGCGTCTCGGCATCGAAGGTTTCGTGTGCCCGGCCGGGTCGCTGCCTTCGCTGCCGTCAGCGCCGACGTCTCCGACACCGACGCCGACGCCCCCGCCGCCGAGCTCCAGCACGACTAATCCGATTTCGTCGCCCGGCGGATGCACGACGGCCGATCCGTTCGCCAGCCTCGGAGGAGGCACTTGTGTGAACGGCGTCTGGGTGGCACCAAGCACCTCCTCGCCGACACCGACGCCGACAGGAGGATGTACGACGCCCGATCCGTATCTCAGCCTCGGTGGCGGCACGTGCGTGAACGGTGTCTGGGTGGCACCCACCACTTCGTCGCCGACGCCGACGACGGGAGGGTGCACGACGCCCGATCCGTTCATTAGCCTTGGCGGCGGCACGTGTGTCAACGGCGGCTGGCTGCCCCCTACGGACGGACAGAAGAAGGGGAATGGCGGAAACGGCGGCAATGGGGGCAGCGGTAGCAACGGTGGCAATAGTGGCAATGGTGGCAATGGCGGCAACGGCAACACCAACTGCAAGGGGCCGGATCCGTTCAAATCCCTGGGCGGAGGCACCTGCGTGAATGGTGGCTGGGTGCCGCCGCCGACCACGACGACGGCGCCGACGCTGACGCCGGGAGGCTGCACGACGCCGGATCCGTTTGTGAGCCTCGGTGGAGGGACATGTGTCAATGGCGGCTGGCTACCACCCAGCCTCGCTCCAACGCCGACACCCACACCGACGCCCACGCCGGCGCCTTCGCCGACTGGATGCACGACGCCGGATCCGTTCATCAACCAAGGCGGCGGAACTTGCGTGAACGGCGTCTGGGTGGCACCGACGACGCCGACCCCGTTGCCGGCACCCCAGCCCCCGTCCTCGTCACTGCCGGCGCCTGGCGTGCCGACGACCTCGACGATCACGCTGATTTCCGGGCCGACGACGATCCCCGAGACAGATCAACAGCTGTGGAAATTCCAATCGGTGGAAGGACCCAATTGGGACACAGCGCGCTGGGGGACGAACACGCATCGCTTCAACGTGACGATTGTGCCGGGCTCCGGGGCCCTGCCGGTGATCCTGATGTTGCATGGAGCGGGGGACAACGGTCCGGTCCAACCGCCAGAGTTCATCAACCGCACGACGCCGGGGATCTATGTCAGCCCGGTCGACATCGCCTTCTACAACGGCCTTATCGATCCGGTCACCGGCACGACTCGGTACTACTCCAAGTGGCAGGGCTACCAGGATGCCAATGGGATCTATCAGCCGGTGACGGCCGATCGCGTCGTGCGGTACGTGCAGTGGGTGCTCACGCAGACGCAACGCTGGAATCCCGATCCGAATCGCGTCTATACGCAGGGCGGCAGCATGGGCGGTGGCGGAGCGTTGCACATCGCCTTGCAGTATCCGGCTGTCTTTGCGGCTGGCGTCTCTGGCACCGCATGGATCGATGATGACTCGTGGGCGTCAGGCGGTGGTGATTGCGCGGCTGGCGTTCGGTGGAGAACCGCCAGCGGGCCCACCTGCAAGCAGATGATGGACGCGATCTACCTTGTGCAGAATCCACAAGGGAGACGTGTTCCACTCTTCCTGACGTGGAACAGCAACGACAACATCGTGAGTCCGGCGAAGTATCCGACGTTGCTGGCGGTGCTGGAATCAGTCCAGCATCCCTACATGGCCGAGTGGCACTTCGATCCGGGCGAGCCGCATCATTACTTCTTGATGGCCAACGCGCCGTTTCTCAACATTCGGCTGAACGCGACGCCGACGCTCATCGTGCCGACCGGATCAAATCCTGCGGATCCGTCCGGAACACGACGGAATATCGGCGGCTTCTAGCACGACCGACGAACGGATGTGAACGCCGTCGTTCAGAAGTTCGAACGACGGCGTTCGCACGTACATCGAGGTCTGGCTTGGTCCTCTCGGTCGGGAAGACTACAATGCGGGAAGCTCGGAAGTTCGGCGCTGCCCTGCACCTTGTGAGGTCCCGTGCGGGCCGTCGCGCGAGATCGTGGACGACGCGACGCCCGGTCATCCCAGCTCTTTCTTGCGGTGATGTTCAGCTTGACGACACGTCGCGCATCGAGACTCCGCTCGGCGGGCGGCGCGTTGACGCTGGTCTTCGCGATGATCCTTGCAATCCAGGAGCCCGCACTTCGGGGCCAGACGGGTGCGTCGAAATTAGCCACGGTCCTGGGCGAGCTGGCCCGGGCGGTGCCGCAGGAACGAACGAGCGGGTTGTTCAGCGGCCTGGGGACGCCGGTGGTGATGGCGACGCTGCCGCGATCAGTTCAGGATGCCGTCTTGAGCCGGCGGCTGCGGCTCGACGCGAATGGCACAGTTCAGGTGTACATCCTCCTGGCGGAGGTGACCGACGAAACTGTGAGACGCCTCGCAGCAGCCGGCGTGCGAGTGGAGTTGACCGACGTCCCCGGACGACGCGTGCAGGCGCGCGTGCCCGCCAGAAGTCTGCACCGGATTGCCGCGCTGCCGTTCGTCAACTTCGTCCGGCTGCCCGCGTACGCGATTCGTCACGCCGGCGCGGTCGCGAGCGAAGGCGACGCGATTCTCGGCGCGGCCGCCGCGCGCCCGCAGTTTGGCGTCGACGGCACCGGCATCCGGGTGGGCGTGATCTCGGACGGCATCAAGGGCATCTTCGCGAGCAAGTGCGAGTCATGCAACGGCGTGCCGGGTGGGCCTGTGGCGTCGAGCGATCTGCCCGAGGCCAGCGGCACGCGCCGCGATGGCTTGCTCACCGGGTCCAGCGGCGGTCTCGAGAGTCAATCATTCCGCTCCGATCAGGATCTCGAAGACACGCACTCCTTCTTCCAACCCTGTGCGTTTCGGGGCGCCGGGGCGGAGGGCACGGCGCTTCTCGAGATCGTCCACGACCTCGCGCCAGGTGCCCAGCTGTCGTTCGGCAACGCCAACACGAGCCTGGAATTCATCGCGGCGGTCAATGCACTGGCCGCCAACAACGACGTGGTCGTTGACGACCTGGGGTTCATCGGTGAGCCGGCGGATGGACAAAGCTCGGTGTCGCGCAATACGGCCGCGGCGCTGAACGACCCGGCCAATCGTATTCGCGCGTACATCACGTCAGTCGGCAACGCCGCGAACGATCACTACTTCGGCGCCTATGCCGACTCCGGCGTGGATGGCCGAGGAGTCAGCGGTATCACGTCGAACGGACGGTTGCATCTCTTCCAGTTGACGAGCGAAACCACCGACGTCCTGGGTCTCGGCAGGCAGCCCTACGATCTGATCTCGCTTCCGACGAACGGCGAAGTGATCATCGTGCTGACCTGGAACGATCCTGCGGGTCAGTCTGGGAACAATTACGATCTCTTTCTGGCCGATGACAGCACGGGCCAGGTCGTCGCGCGGAGCACGGACGTGCAGCGCGGCGCGCAGGATCCGATCGAGGCCATCGATTTTCTCAATCGCGGCCAGACCGGCGATTTCCGCATCGTCATCCAGAACGTCGACAACCAGGCGGCGCCGCGGAATCTGAACATGTTCGCCTTTCAGCCGCAGTGCGCCGTTGACGGACCACGGCGGCTGGCGTCGGGACGCCACGAGCGGCACAACTACAACACGCCGTCGCGCAGCGTGCTGGCGCAGAGCGACTCGGGCGGCTCGCCGGTGTCGGCCATCTCGGTCGGCGCGATCTGTTCGGCGTCAGCGGCGGCGCAAGGCGTGTTTGCCGGCAGTGACGCACCGAGTGAGTCGTGCAACGACGGGAGCCACGGCACGATTGAGTTCTTCAGTAGCCGGGGGCCCACCCTCGACGGCCGGTTGAAGCCGGACATTGCCGCGATCGACGGCGTTGCCATCACGGGAGCTGGCCGCTTTCCGAGCCCGTTCTTCGGAACATCCGCTGCCGCGCCGCACGTCGCCGGCATTGCCGCGTTGGTCCTGCACGCGGCACCGTGTCTGGGCAGCGGCGCGAGCGGGACTGTGGGCGCGACCGCGGGCAGGACCATGCTCCGCGACCTGATCGTCGGGAGCTCCGATCCAATCGGCGACGTGCCGAATCAAACGTTCGGTTTCGGACTCGCGAATGCCGTGCGATCCGTGCAGCGGGCACTCCTGGCTTGTCCGGGCAGCACGCCTGTTCCGCCGGTCCAGCCGCCTTCTCCGGACCAGGGCGTGCCGACGACGTCGACGATCACGCTGATTTCCGGGCCAATGACGATCGCCGGGACCGATCAGCAACTGTGGAAATTCCAATCGGTGGAGGGACCGAATTGGGACACGGCGCGCTGGGGCACGAACACGCATCACTTCAACGTGACGATTGTGCCGGGCTCCGGGGCCCTGCCGGTGATCCTGATGTTGCATGGAGCCGGGGACAACGGTCCGGTTGAACCGGCAGCGTTCATCAACCGGACGACGCCGGGGATCTACGTAAGCCCGGTGGATCTCGCGTATTACAACGGGCTGGTCGATCCGGTCACGGGCCGCGGCCGGTACTACTCGAAGTGGATGGGCTATGCCGACGGGGCCGGGATCTATCAGCCGGTGACGGCCGATCGCGTCGTGCGGTACGTGCAATGGGTGCTGACGCAGACGCAGCGCTGGAATCCCGATCCGAATCGGGTTTACACGCAGGGCGGCAGCATGGGCGGCGGTGGCGCGATGCACATTGCGACGATGTATCCGACGGTGTTCGCGGCCGGAGTCGCAGGGACGGGCTGGATCGATGACGATTCCTGGGCCTCCGGGCTGGGCGATTGCACCACAGGGATGCGGTGGCGCACGAGCGGCGGGCCGCAGTGCAAGCAGATGTTGGATCAGGTGTACCTGACCCAGAATCCGCCGGGTCGGCGAGTGCCCTTGTTTCTGACGTGGAACAGCAACGACAACATGATCTCGCCCGCGCGGTACCCGGCGCTCCTGGCGGCCCTTGAATCAACCCGGCATCCCTACATGGCCGAGTGGCACTTCAACCCAGGCGAGCCGCACAACTATTTTCTGATCGCCGGCGACCCGTGGTTGCAGATGGGGCTGAACACGGCGCCGACGCTCATCGCGCCGACCGGATCGAATCCTGCGGCTCCGTCCGGAGCCCGACGGAATATCGGCGGCTTCTAACGCGATACGAGCCCTTCGCTGCACAGCCTCACCGAATTCAGAATTGAAACTAAAGTCCTGGCTCGAGGCCAGGAGATCAATGACTTCGGTGTGCTAAGGTGTGGACGATTCGAACTGAAGCGTGCCTTTGAAGCGGGCTGCTCTATGGCTCTCCGTCGCTCTCACCTGTGTCGGTTCGGCCGAGCTTACGGCGCGGCTGGAGGATCGACTCCGCCTCGGAATTGACTGGCTTGCGGTTCCGGACCATGACCGCGATCTGATCCTTCACGATGATCTTGGCATTCGTGGGCGTCCGAACGGCCGCTTCAAGAAATGGTCGTTGAACAGGTTCGGTTTCCGCCACCGGGAAATGAGCCTCGACCCGCGGAAAGACTGCATGCGGGACATCGTCCTCGGTGCCTCCGAGACCTTCGGACTCTATGAATCTCCCGACAAGGAGTATCCGGCGCAGCTCGAGGCTGTTCTGCGAAGAGTCGAGTGCCATGAGGTCGTCAATGCGGCCATCGCCGGGTTGACGCTCAAAGGACAGATTCGCCTCTGGGAGAGCTGGGTCTCGAAGTTCAGGCCCGACGTCGTCGTGGTCTATCCGACGCCCGGGTTCTACCTGGCGAACTTCGCGCCGAAGTTCCCCGAGCCGCCATCGGACGATCCGGGTCCGTTGCCTCCGTGGTGGACACCGCGTCTCATCGAGCGCGCGAAGGACGTGTTCGACTTCCCGGATTTCATTCAGCGACGACGCGTCGAGCGGCGGTTGGCGTCGCTGACGCGAACCGAACCTGGATGGGCGTTTCCGTCGCTGCCGACCGATCGGCTGGCACTGTTCGAGGCGGACCTGGCCACGCTGACCGACCTCATCCAGGCCATGGGCGCCCGCGCGGTTCTGCTGACCCACGCCACGCGGTTCGGTAGTACGCGGAAGGCCGACGACGAGGAAGCACTCAAGGCGTGGCGGCAATTCACGCCGAAAGCCTCGAACGAGATCCTCCTGGAATTCGAAGAGCGCGCCGCAGAACTCACCCGTCAGGTCGCGAACCGGAAGCACGCCGCTCTGGTCGATGTTCGAGCGGTCATGAACGGCCGCCGCGAGTGGTTCGCGGAGGGGGACGCGGTGCATTTCAATGACGCCGGCGCCGCTGTCATCGCCGATCTCATCGCGCAATGCCTGGTGAACGATCCAGAGATCCGCCGGCACGTCAGGAGCCGGCTGGGCGAAGGAGCGGCCGGGGCCGCCGCTCCGGCTCGACGCTAGCGTCATGCTGTTTAACAGCTTCGTGTTCCTGTGCCTCTTCCTGCCGGTCACGTACGTCGTGTTCTGGATCCTGCGCTCGGCGCGGGCGCGCTACGTGTGGCTGACGATTACCGGGTACGTCTTCTACGGATACTGGGATCCTCGGTTCACGTTGTTGATGGCGTTTTCGACGTTGGTCAGCTACACGGCCGGGCTGGGATTTCTGCGGTGGAAAGACGCGCGCCGGAGACGCTGGTGCCTCATCATTCCGATTACGGTCGATTTGGCGCTCCTCACGTTCTTCAAGTACGCCGGCTTTCTCCTCGACTCGACCAAGGCCGTGGCGCACGCGATTGGATCGGACCTGGCGCTGCCGACGCTGCAGATCGTCCTGCCGGTCGGCATCTCGTTCTACACGTTTCACACCATTACCTACATCGTCGACAGCTACCGGGGCACGATCAGGCCGACGCGGAACCTGTTCGAGTTCTCCGCCTACGTCTCGCTGTTCTCTCAGCTCGTGGCCGGCCCGATCGTCCGGTTCCGGCAGATTGAGCAGGATCTTGAAGCGATCGCGACGACGTCACGGACGCGCTGGCTCGCACGCGGCGTGTCGTTCTTCGTGATCGGTCTCACCGAAAAGGTCATTCTCGCCGACAGCCTCGCCGCCTACGTCGACCCTGCGCTCGCCGACTACGGCAGTCTGTCGACGGTCGGCGTCTGGCTGATCTTCGCCGCGTACAGCTTCCAGCTCTACTTCGATTTCGCCGGCTACAGCGACATGGCAATCGGCCTGGGCTTCATGTTCGGCATACGCATTCCGATCAATTTCAACTCACCGTACAAAGCGCTTGACCCCTCTGATTTCTGGCGCCGCTGGCACATCTCATTGTCCACATGCCTGCGCGACTATGTCTACATTCCGCTCGGCGGCAATCGGCACGGCGAATTCAACGCGTACCGCAATTTGATCCTGACGATGCTCATCGGCGGGATTTGGCACGGCGCGAACTGGACGTTCGTCGTCTGGGGCGCGTATCACGGCGTGCTGCTCGCGCTGTACCGTCGCTACGGTCGCATCTGGGACATGGTGCCGGCGATGATCCGCCGCCTGGCGATGTTCGTGCTGGTCCTGCTTGGCTGGGTGCTGTTCCGATGCAAGGATTTCACGATGGCGTGGACTATGCTGACGCGGATGTTCAGTTTCCACGCCGGCGCGCCGATTGAAGGGCTGACGGGCCTCCTGACGGCGCTGATCGTGACCGGCACTCTGGCGATGTTCGGGCCGAACGCGTCGGAAATGCACGCACTCGACTGGAGGCTGACGCCCCGCCGTGCCTTTGGGCTGGCGGCCGCGTTCGGCGCCTGCCTCGCGTTGATTGCCGGCACAGGCGCCTCGCCGTTCCTGTACTTCCAGTTCTAGCGAGCCCTCATCGCAAGGCTGGACACGGTGATCACAGACGATCAACTCCGCGCCATCATGCCTCACGTGCCGAGTGTGAAATGGCCGACCTACTTTCCCTTTCTTCAAGCGGCGATGACGGAGTTCGAGATCGATCAGCCGGCGCGTGAGGCGGCGTTCATCGCCCAACTGGCGCACGAGTCCGGCGAGCTGCGGTTCATGGAGGAGATCTGGGGACCGACGGCGGCGCAGCGCCGCTATGAGCCGCCGAGCACGCTTGCGACGAAGCTCGGTAACACCGAGATGGGCGACGGCAAGCGGTTCAAAGGACGCGGCCCGATTCAGATTACCGGCCGGGTGAACTACACACGCTTCGGCGATCTGCTCGGTCTCGATCTCGCCGCCGATCCGCCGCGCGCGGCCGTGCCGGACGTCGCGTTCAGAATCGCCGGACTGTTCTGGTCGAAGAAGGGGCTGAACGAGCTCGCTGACCTGGCCACCGCGGCGTCATTCCGGGAGATAACGCGCCGGATCAACGGCGGATTCAACGGTCTCGCCGATCGCCAGCGGTTCTATGACGTGGCGCGCACGGTGCTCGGCGTGGCGCTCGGCGCGCTGCCCGGCCGGAGACGATCGGCGCGCGGCCGGCGACAATCCAGTCTGCGATCCGAGCCGTCGTTCGCGCGAGGATACGAAGCGATTCTTGCCGACCGGCGGCGGCAACGACGACCCACGCGCCGCACACGAGGTTCTCGATGACTCGCGACACGCTGATCCTGCACGCCGGCTACAGGTCCGCGAAGGACGCCGGTCCATTTCGCGACGGCCCGCAGTTTTCGTCGACGTTCGTGTCACCCGGTGATCCCGCCGACCACGCGATGACCTACGGGCGCTTTCACAATCCCACGTGGGCGGCGTGGGAGGACGCGCTGGGCGTGCTCGAAGGCGGGCACGCCGTGTCGTTCGCCTCCGGCATGGCCGCCGTCGCGGCCGTATTCGGCGTGTGCCTTCGCCCCGGTGACGTCGTCGTACTGCCCGCCGAGTCGTACTACACGACGCGCGTCGTGGCGTCGAACTGGCTGACCACCATCGGCGTGAAGCCGCGACTGGCCGCCACCGCCGGGAACGCACAAGCGCGCGCGCTGGACGGCGCGCGTCTGCTCTGGATCGAAACGCCGGCCAATCCGACGCTGGACGTGTGCGACATCCGCCTGCTCGTCGACGCCGCGCACCACGCGAACGCGCTCGTCGCCGTCGACAACACGACCGCCACGTCGTATCTCCAGCCGGCGCTCACCCTCGGCGCCGACTACGTGATCTGCTCCGACACGAAAGCGATGACCGGACACAGCGATCTGGTGCTCGGACATGTTGCGACGAACGATGCCGACCGTGCCGCGGCGCTGCGCACCTGGCGGACGCAGCAAGGCGCCGTCCCTGGTCCGATGGAGGTGTGGCTCGCGCACCGTTCGCTGGCGACCCTGCCGCTGCGGCTGTCCAGGCAGTGCGCGGCCGCGCAGGTCGTTGCCGAGTTTCTCGCGACCGTGAACGCCGTGCGGGAGGTCAACTATCCAGGGTTACCAACTCACCCAGGCCACACCATTGCCAGGAGCCAGATGCATGCGTTCGGCTCCGTGATTGGCTTCGATCTCGGCACGCGAGACGCCGCCGAGCGGGTCCTGCGTCGTCTTGCCCTCGTTCGCGAAGCGACGAGTTTCGGGGGGATCCATTCCACGGCCGAGCGCCGGGCACGGTGGGGCGGCGATGCGATCAGCGAGGGCTACATCCGGCTGAGCGTCGGCTGCGAATCCGCGGAGGACATTGTTGCGGATCTCGCTGCGGCTCTGGGAGAGTGACGCGGATTTAGAGACCAATCCGCGCTACGGCGCGCCGCGGATTTGGCAACCAATCCGCGCTACTTCAGCTTCCCATCCAACTCGAGATACACGCGCCGAATCGCGATCGCGCTCTGGCTCGACCGAATCGTCCACGTCTCGAGATCGCCGAACTTCGCTTGTGTGACCGCGGCTTCGACGTCCACACCGGCAGAGTGCAGCCGCTTGGCTTCGGCGATGACCTGCACGAGCGCCTTCCGGTAGGTCTCGAGCTCTTCTTTGAGAATCGCCGGCGAATCGACGAATCCGTGTCCAGGCACGAACACGTCAACCGGCATCTTCTGCGCTTTTTCGATGACCGCCACCCATTCAGAGGGGTACGCCGATCGCATCGCCGGGAAGATTCGATTGAGGAACGCTTCGCTCATGAAGAGGACGCGTTCCTTCGGCAGAAACACACTGAGGTCACCGCCGGTGTGCGCCCGCCCGAGGAAGAGCAGCTGGATTTCCGTGCCGCCGAGATTCAAGACAGTTTTGTCAGGGACCACCTGAGATGGCACCGGCACGGGCGGCGTGTCGCCGCGGCCGCCGCGACCGGTGGTGGCCTCGAGCACCGCCTTGGATGTCGGATGCGCGTAGAACGTCGCGCCTGCCGGAAACGCGCCATTGCCGGCCGTGTGATCGCCGTGATCGGAGCACACGATGACGTGTGTGATCGGCTGTGGCGTGATCTTGCCGATTTCCTCGACCATCCGTCGCGTTTCGGCGACGCTGCCCTGACCGTCGGCGACGAGGACGCCCGACGAGGTCACCACGAACAGGCTGACGGTCGTGAACTTCTCGTCGCCGGCCGTTCGCAGCTGCTCGTATGAGTACACGTTCGCGGCAAGCTTCTGGATCCGCGGAAAGTCTGTGTCCTTGAGTCCGCGTTTGTAGGGGTCGCCGGTGCGCACCACTTGTTGCGCGGCGGGCGAGGCCGCCCACGTGACGACGAGGAAAACTGCCACAGCGGCGAAAGATGCGCGAGCCACAGTGATCTCCAGGGAGCGCCTATCTTAGACCACCGGTTGCCGTTTCTGAGGAGTTGCGCCGCCATCGCCGCCGCCGCGCGCCGGGGAATCGACGGCAGTCAATTTGCACAACCCGGCTCGTATGCCTGGACCGACCGACGCCCCGGTGCACGAACCCGAGCGCGACGCACCTGCGCGCGAGCCCGAACGCGACGTCGAGCGGCTGCCTCGCAAGGATCCCGGTCGCCGCAACGCGCCGGTCGAAGAACCGCCGCCGGGGGCGACCGATGATCCCGATCCGATCGACGATCCGGCGCCCGTCGACGAACCGCAGGATCTGGAAGATGAATAAGGAGTAAGCCATGGCAGTTCTCAGTTGGATTGTTTTCGGTCTGATCGTCGGCATCGTCGCCAAGCTCCTGATGCCCGGACGCGATCCGGGCGGGATCATCGTCACGATGCTGCTCGGCATCATCGGCGCCGTCGTCGGCGGATTCGTCGGCCGTGCGCTTGGCTTCTACGGTCCGAACCAGGCCGCCGGGTTTCTGATGTCGGTCGTCGGCGCGATCGCGCTGCTCGCGATCTACCGCCTGGTGGCGCGGCGCAGCGTTCCCTAATTCGCGGTGTGCAATCGGCGATTTCCGATTGAATCGACGGCCGGCGATCTACGATTGGCAATCGACGTCGACGGCCGAACGCCCGAGCCCCGGTTCAATTACCGATCGCCGATTGCAGATCGCACATGCCGGATCTGGAGAACACGAAGGTGCTGGTCGCAGGCGCCGGCCTCGCGGGTCTGGCCGCGGCGAGAGCCCTGGAGGATCGCCACGCGGACGTGACCGTCGTCGAGGCGCGCGATCGCGTCGGCGGACGCGTCTGGACGATTCGCGACGGCTTCCGCCAGCGCCAGTTCGCGGAGGGCGGCGCCGATCTGATTGAACGCGAGCAGGACGCGGTGCTCGATCTCGCGAAATCGCTCGGCCTGCATCCCGTGCGGATTTTTCGCACGGGATTCGGCTATTACGGTCCCGATCGGCAGGGCAAGCTCACGACACAACAGCTGGTTGGCGGGATGCGGGATGCGATGGGACCGCTCCGCCCGCTCATGCGCGACTACGAGGTTGCGGAGCAGCGATGGGACAGCGCCGTCGCCCGTCATCTTGCCCGACAGTCCGTCGCCGAATGGCTCGATCGCACGGGAGCCCCGGCGCAGGTTCGCGCGCGGATGCGTGGCCTGCGCGGTCTGTTTCTCGCCGATCCCGAAGAGCTCTCGATGCTCGCGCTCGTGGATTTCTTTGCGACGGCCGGCGCGCCGGGCGCGGACGAGATGTACCGTTTGAAAGAAGGCAACGATCGGCTGGCAACGGAGATGACCAAGCGGCTGAAGCGTCCGCCTCGCCTGCGCACCGTTCTCCGTGGCGCGCGTCAGACGAACGGCCGCGTCAGCGTGTCGCTCGAGGGGACGTCCGGTCTTACGAGCGCCGACGCCGACTTTCTCGTCGTCGCGCTGCCCGCGTCGACCCTGCGCGACGTCACGTTCGAGCCCGAGCTTCCCGAGCCGCAGCGCGAGGCCGTTTCACGTCTGCGGTACGGTCCGGCCACACGACTGCTCGTCCAGGCATCCACGCGATTCTGGCAGCGGCCGGGAAAGCCACGGGCGTTCGGCACCGATCAGCCGACGGGCGCGGTCTGGGACGGCAACGAGCAGCAGCCGGGCAGGCCCGGCATCCTCAGCTTTCTCGCGGGCGGCAGCGCATCGCGTGACCTTCAGGACATTCTTCGCGACGAGGGGCTGTCGAACGTCATGCAGCGCGTGAGCTGGATGCGCAAGCGCGGCGCGGCGGCGCCCCGTGTCCTCGCGTCGAAAACGATCGTGTGGGAAGACGACCCCTGGGCGCGCGGCGGGTATGCGGTGTTCGATACGGCGTTCGATCCGCTGCTGCGCGATTGGCTCGCGCGGCCGTCGGGTCGCGTGGTCTTTGCCGGCGAGCACACGAGCCACCGCGGACAGGGCTACATGAGCGGCGCCATCGAAAGCGGGCAGCGCGCGGCGGCGGAGGTTGCCGCGCTGGCCGGCGATCTCCGGGTGTGACGCCATGCGCAAGGCTCTGTCATCGTCGTTCGAGGAGCAGCTGACGAAAACCATCAGCAAGTGGACGGCGATGCTGCCCGCCGACCGGCGCAAGGAGTTCGAGGCCGATTTCGACGCGATTGCGGCCGAGCACGTCCGTCAGCTCGACGTGATCGAGCGAGCGACGACGCGGGGGTACGCCAGCAACATCAAGGACGAAATCACCGGCCTGGTGCGGCGGAAATACTGCCTGGATTACCTTCGCGGGATTCTCGCGCTCGCGCCATCATCCGCGCGTCCCGCCCTCGGCGTGATCCTGCTCGACCTCGACGACTTCAAACCGATCAACGACACCTACGGCCACCTCGCGGGCGATCGCGCGCTCGCGGCGATCGGCGGCATTCTGAAAGCGGCCATGCGGATCGAGCGCGGCACGGATATCCTCACGCACGTGCCGGTCGACGGCGTCGATCCGACCGTGTCGCGGGCGGGCGGCGACGAGTTCCTGGCGCTGCTGCAGCTCCAAGACGCCGAGGAGATTCTCCCCGTCGCGCAGCGCGTTCGCCGCCGCGTCAACGATCGCGAACGTCAGCGCGCGCACGGATACTCCTACGATCTGCGGCTCATAGCCTCGATCGGCGCGGTCGGCTGCGATCTGCGGACGGTTCCGAAGACGATGAGCGTCGATGGGCTCGTCGATCGCCTGATTCGCCTTGCCGATCAGGAAATGTACAAGTCGAAGAACGACGGCCAGGTGCACGTGGCCTTCGCGCGATTCACAGATGACTCGCCGGCGGCAAAAAAAACGGGCTAGAGCCCCAAGCCTCAAGCCCCACGCCTCACGCCACGAGCGCGATCACTCTCGCCGGGCTGCCGCTGCCGTTGACAATCTTCAGCGGCGCGGCGATGACGATCGCGCCGGTGGCAGGCAACTGGTCGAGGTTGCAGAGGCTGGCGAGGCCGTACTTGCCGGCGCCGTGCATGATCGCGTGGTTCGGAAACGGCGGATCGAACCTCGCGGCCTGGCCGGCATCGGTCCCGATGGTTTCGACGCCGACGCCGAGCACGTCGCGGTCGTAGGCGAGCAGTTCTGACGCGCGCTTGTCGAAGCCCGGGCTGTGCGGGCCGTCGGCGCCCACGTTGAGAAACGCCGCCGTCGTCGTGCGCCGGCTCCAGCCGGTGCGCAACAGAACCCACGATTCAGGCGGGATCAGCCCGAACTCTGCTTCCCACTCCGCGATGCGTTCGGGCGTCAGCAGAAAGTCCGGGTTACCGTCTACTTCACGAGTCACGTCGATCACACACGCGGGTCCGACGAGCTTTCGCGCCGGCAGCGTATCGCACGCGTTGTCGGCGAGGTCCTTGCCCGTGATCCAATGCACCGGCGCATCGAAGTGCGTACCCGTGTGCTCGCCGAACTTCAGCGTGTTCCAGTACCACGCCGGCCCTTTGGCGTCGTAGCGCGAGATCACGTCGATCGTCACGCCGGGCGACGGGGCGAAGATCGGCGGCAAGCCAATCACTGGCGTGTCGGGGCCGAGCGGCTGCGTGAGATCGACGACGTGTACGCGGCCGTCGGCCAGAGTAGTGGCGAGATCGAGGAGGACAGATGTCATGGAAATTGTGATGTGGTGATCTGGTGATTTGGTGATTTAAGAGACTACTTGTCCACTTTGGCCTCACGCGTCGAGGCCAGATATCGCTGGAATTGAAAACGATTCTCCAGGAGCGACAGATCGGTCACATAGCCGCTCGGTCCGACAGCTTCCACCTTGGCGACCATCGTCGTCAGATCACCGGCGCCAAGTGCCTCGTCAAATGATTTTGTGAACGCGTCGAGCGTGCGGACCGTCGCCGTTCGCGGAATGCCGGCCGCGGCGGCAATCGCCGCGAGATCGCTGCCGGTCGACGTCGCGGTGGGGAAGCCGCCCACCGACAGCAGACTCTCGTTGTCGAAGATCACGTGGACCAGATTGCGCGGCCGGTAGCGCGCCAGCGTCGTGAGCCCGCCCAAATTCATCAGCACCGATCCGTCTCCGTCGAAGACCACGACCTGACTGTCAGGACGTGCGAGCGCGATCCCCAGTCCCATCGACGACGCGAGGCCCATCGCGTGCTGCAGGTAGAAAAAATTCGAGCGGTGGCCGATCGACTGCAATTCCGCCGCGACGGCACCCATGATGGTGACGACAACGCGGTTCTCGAGACGAGAGTAGATCGATTTCAGGGCATCGAGGCGAAGCATATTCGGCTCATGTGCAGGCCGGCCTTCAGGGCCGGCGCGTCCTCGGGGCTCAAGCCCCGACCCAGACGTGTCTGTTCAGTCCTCCCACATTAGATCCCGGCACAACAGCAGCGCGACCGGCTTGTTCGACGAGTACGCCAGCGTCTGGGCCTTCGCGATCCGGTGCGCGACGTGCTGCGGATCGTCCAGCAGCCCGAACGGGATCCAGAGCGTGTGCAGCAGATCCTCGGTCACGCCGCCGCCTTCGGTCTGCCACGGGTCGCGCTCGCCGAACTCGCCGCGGTGACTGATGAGCATCAGGAGCGGAATGCGATAGAGCTGCGCGCCGGAAACAATCGGGTTGATTGACGCGAGGAAGCCGTGGTTCTGCATCAGCATGGCCGACCGCATACCGGCCAGGTGCGCGCCGGCCGAGATCCCGACCCCCTCTTCCTCTTTGGCCAGGCGCACCAGGACCATGTCCGGGTCGTCCTCGGCCATCCGGATGAGATGCACGAGCCACGTCTCGGGCAGCGCCGACATCAGCCGGATGCCGCTCGCTTTGAGCGCGTCGTAAACGACGCGTGAATTGGCGGTGGAGACGGGGGACATGATGCTCCGGACCAGCCCGCGGATTATAGTGCCGGCCGGAGACGCTGGCCTGCGACCCGCTCTGTCGTAATATTCCTTCGCATCACGCCCGGAAAGCACTGCTCAAGAGAGGGAGCCTGCCTATGAAGACCTTCGTCCGCCTCGCCCTTGCGATCGCGTTTGCGGTCTCCGCGACCCCACTCGCAGCCCCCCGGTCCGCGGCGACGTCGGCCGCCGATCGGGCCAGCACGGCCCCCGATCGTGAACTGCCGAAGCCGAACTACGAGCTGGCGTCGCGATGGACCTCCGCCAAGATTGGGAAGCTCGTGTTCTCCACGTCGGTCACGCCACATTGGCTCGAGTTCAGCGATCGGTTCTGGTACAGCTTCGAGACACCGGCCGGCATGAAGTGGTGGATCGTGGATCCGCTGAAGAAGACGAAGACCCCCATGTTCGATCACGCGAAGATGGCCGCGCAGCTGACCCGGATGCTGCGCACGCCGTACGACGCCCAGCACCTACCCATCACGACCGTGAAGTTCATCAAGAACGACACGGCGATTCAGTTCAGCGTCTCCTTGCCGCGAGAAGCCAAAGTCGAGGACGAAACGGGCCAGGAGCTCGACGGGATGACGCAGCAGGATCAGGAAAATCAGCAGCAGCAGGGCGGCGGCCGCGGCGGACGCGGCGGCGGGAGAGGCGGACAGCAGGTCCAGCAGGGCGGCGGCCGTGGCGACGGGCGCGGCGGGGCGGCCAACAACAAGCGCTGGTGGCTCGAGTACGATCTCAGCACGGGTGCGTTGACGCTCGACGAGAAGTACGAGCCCGAGCGCGACACGCCGAACTGGGCCACCGTGTCCCCCGACAAGCAGGCCATCATCTTCGCGCGCGGCCACAACCTGTTCATGATGGACGCGATGAACTACGCCGCGGCGCAGAAGAAAGCCGACGATCCGGCGATCCAGGAAGTCCAGCTCACCACCGACGGCGAGAAGGATTACAGCTACGCCGGCGGCGCCGGTCCCGGCGGCCAGCAGCAGGACGACCAGCAGGACGACAACACGCAGACGGGTCAGACGGGTCAGGCGGCGCGCGCGCAAACCGAGCAGGACAAGAAGTTCGGGCCGCGCACGAGCTCCATCGGCGTGTCGTGGTCGCAGGACAGCAAACGCTTCGCGGTGACGCGGCAGGATCGCCGGAAGGTCGCCGACCTCTGGGTCATCAACTCGCTCGCGCAGCCGCGCCCGCGTCTCGAGACCTACAAGTACGGCATGCCCGGCGAGGCCAACCAGCCGCAGGCCGAGATGCAGGTCTTCGACGCCGGCGCCAAGGCGAAGACGATGCTGAAGACGTCCGCCTTCAAGGACCAGACGCTGAGCCTGCCGACGATGCCGCTGACCAACCTGCAGCGCGAGAAGCAGGACACGGCGCAGCGCTGGATCGCGGTCGGCACCGACAAGGTCTACTACAGCCGCACCAGCCGCGACATGAAACGCGTGGACATCGTCGAGGCGGACACGAAGACGGGCGAGTCGCGCGTCGTGATTCCAGAGCGGCTCAACACCTACATCGAGACGAAACCGCTGCGGCTGCTCAACGGCGGCAAGCAGCTCATCCACTGGTCCGAGCGCGACGGGTGGGGGCATTACTACCTGTACGACGGGAGCGGGAAGCTCATTCGCCAAATCACGTCGGGCGAGTTCGTCTGCAACAGCATCGAGGCCGTCGACGAGAAGACGCGGACGATGTACATCACGGCGGTCGGGCGCGAGCCTGAAGAGGATCCGTACTACGTGCACCTCTACCGTGTGAACATCGACACCGGCGACATGAAGCTGCTCAATCCGGGCGTCGGCTCGCACGGGTCGGCCATCAACGACAAGAACACATACTTCATCGACACCTGGTCGCGCGTCGATACGGCGCCGATGTCCGCGCTCTACGACACGATGGGGAACAAGGTCCTGGACCTGGAGAAGACCGACGTCTCGGCACTCCTCGCGCAGGGCTACAAATTCCCCGAGACGTTCGCGGTCAAGGCGGACGACGGCGTGACGGATCTCTACGGGGTGATGTACAAGCCGTTCGACTTCGATCCGGCGAAGAAGTACCCGATCATCGAGTTCGTCTATCCCGGTCCGCAGACCGAAAGCGTGACGAAGACGTTCTCGCCGCGTCAGGCGAACGTCTCGCTCGCGCAGTTCGGGTTCGTCGTCATCGAGGTCGGCAACCGCGGCGGGAACCCGCAGCGATCGAAGTGGTACCACAACTTCGGCTACGGCAACCTCCGCGACTACGGGCTCGCCGACAAGAAGGCGGCCGTCGAGCAGCTCGCCAAGCGCCATCCGTGGATCGACGACACGCGCGTCGGCATCTACGGCCACTCCGGCGGCGGATTCATGTCGACGGCGGCGATGCTCGTCTATCCGGACTTCTTCAAGGTCGCCGTTTCGACGTCGGGCAACCACGACAACAGCGTCTACAACCGCTCGTGGAGTGAGAAGCACGACGGCGTCAAGGAGGTTGTCGACAAAGAAGGCAACGTGACGTTCGAGTACGACATCGACAAGAACCAGGACCTGGCCAAGAACCTCAAGGGCAAGCTCCTGCTCATGACCGGTGACATCGACAACAACGTCCATCCGGCGAACACGTTCCGCGTGATCGACGCGCTCATCCGCGCCAACAAGCGGTTCGATTTCCACATCATCCCGGGCAAGCGGCACGGGTACGCCGACGCCACCGACTGGGTCTTCTGGATTCGCGCCGATTACTTCTGCCGGCACCTGCTGGGATATGCGCCCGACAGCGCCGACATGGCGGAGTTACAGCGCGAGGTGGCGATGCGCCGATAAGAGGGAGGTAGACCTCGGGTGTCGTTTTTGTCAGGCGTTTAACGCAAAACGACACCCGAGGTCCTAGACATCAAGGATTCCCAAGCGTTTGCCCGAAACTCCCCAAACCCCACGTCAACGTCGGCGAGCCTCTGATCGCAACCGTCGCCCCAACTGGCCCGTCCTGCTGGGCCGGCTGGCCCGCGTGCTCGTGGCCGTTCTCCTGGCCGCGACCGGAGTCTGGGCGCTGTATACCCGGCTCAGTACGACGACCGCCTTTCGTGACGGGGCGCCGAGCTGGTCGCCGGACAGCCGCCGGATCGTGTTCTATTCCGAACGCGGCGGCCCCGCCGACCTGTGGGTGATGGACGCCGACGGCGAAAACCGGAAGCAGCTCACCGCGACGCCGGCCGACGAAGGTGGTCCTGTCTTTTCCCCGAACGGCAAACAAATCGCGTTCGACACGGATCGCGACGGGAACTTCGAGATCTACGTGATGGACGAGAACGGCGAAAACGCCCGCCGGCTCACCGACAATCCGGCGCGGGACGTGTCGCCGACGTGGTCGCGCAGCGGCAGGAAGATCGCGTTCATGTCGGATCGCGATTCGCGTCCGAACTTCGACATCTACCTGATGAACCCGGACGGCACCGGGGTCGAGCGGGTGACCACGAGGGACTCGAACTGGTTTCCGCAGTTCTCACCCGACGGACTCCAGCTGGCGTTCCACGTCGGACGGGACGTGCACGTCCTCGATCTCGCGACGAAGACGCTGCGCAAACTGACCCACGATCCCGCGAACGGCATGTATCCCACGTGGTCGCGGGACGGGATGCAGCTCGCCTTCATGAGCTGGCGTAATGGCCGGACGGAAATCTTCACGATGAACGCGGACGGATCGAACCAGCAGCCGATTGTGACCATGCCGAGCGGCGGCGCGATCGATCCGCGCTGGTCGCCCGACGGCACGCGGATCGCGTTCGTTCACGTGTCCGAAGAGCGGGCGCAGGACGACCAGAACGCCAACGATCACCGGATCATCTATGTCGTCGACGTCGCCTCGGGAAAGACGACGAGACTCAGCAGGTAAAGCCGGAAAGCCGGAAAACCTGGAAGCCGGGAAGCCCGGGAGCCTAGAAGGGTGATTTCCTTTCCTGGCTTCCAAGCTCCCTGGCTTCCGAGCTTCTCTACGTTCACTTCGCCATCGGATCCGGCCGGACGCTGATGGTGCCCGTGTACGTCTTTCCATTTGCGACCATCGTCACGCGGTACGTTCCCGGATCGATTTGATCGGCGCCGAATCCGCCGCCGCGTCCGCCGCCACCACCACCGCCGCCTCCGCCGCCGAAGCCGCGCCCGCCGCCCGGTGGAGGAGGTGTCGCGACAACCGGCACCGGGACGAGGCACGGGCCGGCGCCGCCGCCGGGGAATCCGCCGCGCCCTTGTGCCGGCGGTGCGTCAGGTGGAGCCGCGCCTGCGGCGCCGGCCCCTGCGCCTGCCGCGCCACCGCCGCGTCCACCGCCGCCGCCGCGACCGCCACCGCCGCGTCCGCCGCCGCCACCAGCCGCGGCCGCACCGGGACCGCTCGACCAGCGCATCGTCCACTCGATGCGTCCAATGCCTGCGCCGTAGCCGGTTGGATTGGTCGCCGAGACCGGCGTCAGCGTCGCCGAGCAGGTGCTCTGCCCATCAGCGCTCGCCACTTCGAAGCGAACGTCGCCGCTGACTTTGCTGCTCAGGTAGTAATTGATGACCGCGTTCCGAGTCGGGTTCGTCCCGCGGAACGCGAGCGCGCCTCCGCCGTGCTGCGGCTGGACGCTCAGCCACTGCGTGGCCGTGCGGTTCTTGAAGAGATGCGCTTCGGACGACTGCACGTCCGACGTCAGCTGCTGGAGCGGCGAGATGTCGTCGAGGACCCAGAGGCCGCGTCCGTGCGTGCCCGCGACCAGGTCGTTGTCGCGCGGATGAATTTCCACGTCGTGCACGGCGACGGTCGGCAGCCGCCGGTCCGCCTGCGGCCCCGTCTCGTTCAGCCGCTTCCATGACTCTCCCGCGTCGAGCGAGTAGAACGCGGCGAACTCGGATCCCGCGAACAGCAGATTCGGGTTCACGAGATCTTCCTTGATCACGTACATCGGGTTGCCCGGCAGCGCGCTGGGGATGCCGTTCGTGATCTTCGTCCACGTCTTGCCGTAGTCGGTCGTTTTGTAGACGAACGGCTCGTAGTTGGCGAAGCGATGGCCGTCGACCGTCACGTACGCGGTGCCGCGCGCGTGATGACCGGCCTCGACGCGGCTGACCCACATGTCCGGCCTCGGCATGCCCGGCATGCCGGCCACGCCCACCTTCGTCCACGTTTTTCCCGCGTCGCGCGTGACCTGCACGTTCCCGTCATCGGTGCCAATCCAGATGTTGCCGGGTTCCAGCGCCGATTCGGAGATCGTGATGATCGTCGCGTGATATTCGGCGCCGCCGCCGGGATCTTCATCCGGCGTCAGGCCGCCGGAGCGCCGGACGGTCCTCTCGGGATCGTTCTGCGTCAGGTCGGGGCTCATCAGCCGCCACGTCTTCCCGAAGTCCGTGCTCACCAGCAGATGATTCGATCCGACGTACACGGTCTTGCTGTTGCTCGGCGACAGCTTGATTGGCGTGGACCAGTTGTACCGGAGCGGGCCCATCTGCTGCGGCTGCGCGCCCCAGTTCCGATCCTGCGCGCTCTTTTCCATCTCGGCGGTGATGTAATCCGAGTAGTTCGAGAGGTTGTTCTTGTTCGGGCGCATGTTCGTGCGCTCGCGCGTCTGCAGGTTCGAGTAGCCGAGCGTGCCGCCGCCATTGGCCGGCTGCGATTCCGTGATGACGACGTTCGGATCGTCGGGCGGGGACTCGACGTGAAACCCGTCGCCGCCGGACAGATTGACCCAGTCGCTCGTGTAGATCGCCTGCGCTCTCGTCTGCGACGGCCCGCACGAGCTGCCGGCGTCCTGCAGTCCGCCGCATACCCAGTACGGATCGGCCATCGTCAGCGCCAGGTCGTAGTACTGCGTGACGTTGATGTTGTTGAAGCGGAGATCGGTCTCGAGGTCGTCGTGCGTGAGGTTCAGCCCGCCGTCGCTGCCAACGTAGTACCGGCCTTTGTTGTGCGGGTCGTGCCACATCGCGTGATAGCAATGGCCGCCGCCCGGGCCGCCGCCCTGCCACGTCTTCCCGCCGTCACGCGACGTCCGGTAGTTGATGTTGAAACTGAAGATGTACTTGTCGTCGACCGGACTGATCGCCACGTGCATGTAGTAGAACGGCCGGCTGATCGTGCGGTCGAGGAACACCCAGCTCGCGCCGCCATCCTCCGATCGGTACATGCCGGCGCCGAGCTTCGACATGTCGCAGTCGGCGCTGGTCGCCTGCGGGGGAGCTGCGGGCTGAGCTTCCGCGCCGCCGCCGCGTCCGCCGCCGCCTCCACCACCTCCACCGCCGCCGCGCCCGCCGCCACCGCAGTTCGGCTGGTAGCCGTGCTCGATGTGCGCCATCAGGACGCGCGGATTCGTGCGCGCGATCGCGAGCCCGATCCGTCCCATGTCGCCGGTGGGGAAGCCCTTCGTCAGCTTGGTCCACGACCGGCCGCCGTTCGTGCTCTTGAACACGCCGCTGTTCGGGCCGCCCGACTTCAGCGCCCACGGATATCTGACGCGCTGCCAGAACGCGGTGTAGAGGACTTCGGGATTCGATGGATCCATCACGAGATCGATCGCGCCCGTCTGCGGATCGTTCGGCAGCCCCTCGCTGAGCTTGTTCCACGTCTTGCCGCCGTCGATCGTCTTGAACATGCCGCGGATGCCGATCTTGTCGTAGATGTTCCCGATGACCGCGACGTACACGACGTCCGGGTTCCGCGGGTGCAGCACGATTTTCGCGATGTTGTACGAATCCTTCAGCCCGACGTTCGTGAACGTCGCGCCGCCGTCGGTCGACTTGTAGATCCCGTCGCCCCACGCGGCGGAGTTGCGTCCGCACTCTTCACCGGTCCCGACCCAGATGATCTGCGGATTCTGCTGATTGATGCGCACGTCGCCGATCGACGCCACGCCGTAGTTGTCGAAAATCGAGGTCCACGACGTCCCGCCGTTGACCGACTTGAAGACGCCGCCGGACGCCGACCCGACTATGACGTGCGACCAGTCCTCGTCGAGCGCGTCGACCGCGGAGATGCGTCCGATCAGGTTGGCATTGCCGATATTCCGCCACCTCATCGACTGCAGCATCGGATCGGATGCCGGAGCGGTGCCGGATTGTGCCGCCAACGTCGCCCCGGCCAGTGCGAGTGCCGAGACAAACGTCAAGCGGACCCAGCGGCGTGCGTGGGCGCGCATAGAGTCCTCCTGTGTGCTGAATGGTTCCCGAGTCAATGCGCGAGAGTTCTCGAATTCTTGCATAAAGACCCGTCAGGGCAAAGAACCGCGTCGTTGCTGGAGCCAGTCGCGAAACTGCCGGAAGGCCTTGCCGCGATGGGAGACGGCAAGCTTGCGCGCCTCGTCGACTTCTCCAAGAGTGCTGGAGTATGGCGGGTAATAGAAGATCGGATCGTAGCCAAACCCGTAGGTGCCTCGCGGCGATTCGGCGATCTCGCCTTGAACAGTGGCCTCACATGTGAAAAGCACGGGCAAGGCCAAAGGCCCAAGGCCAAAGGCCACAGTAAGCCCTTTCTTGTCTTCCGCCTTCGGCCCTCGGCCTTCGGCCTGACCAACAAACGCCAGCGAACAGAAGAACCTCGCCGTCCACGGCCGCGGATGGGGCGCCAGTTCACGATACAGCCCGCGAAACTTGTCCGGATACGTCGCACCCGGATAGCGCGCACTTTCGACGCCCGGCTGGCCGCCGAGCGCGTCGATCGCGAGGCCGGAATCCTCGGCGACCGTCGGCAGATCGGATGCTGCGGCGTAGTATCGGGCTTTCAGCAGAGCATTTTCCGCGAACGTCCGTCCCGTTTCTTCGGGCTCCGGCACGTGGTGCAGATCTTCGAGGGAGAGCCACCGGACGGAGACACCTTCGAGCGCCCGGCGAATCTCCCGAAGCTTCCCCCGATTGGTCGTGGCAATGAGGATGCGACCCACGCGGAGACCTTTGGCGTGACCGTCGTGAGTATAATTCCAGCCTCCGACTTCCAAAGGTGTGTCGCATGGCTCCTAATCGAAGGTTCGTTTCCTGGTCGCTCGCCATCGCGAGCGCGCTCGCGTTCGTCGTCGGCTCGTCGGCGCAGCAAGTGGCGCGCACGGTCTCGCAAGCGGTCGTGACGCCGGACCATCCGATCTTCGGCGCGCAGGATCCGCAGCCGCCGCCCACTCAGCAGCAAGAACCCGAGCAGCAAGGCCGCGGCGCGGGACGAGGCAATCAGCCGCCGGCGCCGCGCCCGTACGATCAGGTGATCACGAAGGCCGCCAAGACGGATGATGGCATCTTCAAGGTCCACCGGATCGGCGACACCCTGTATTACGAGATCCCCAAAGCGCAGCTCAACAAAGACTTCCTCTGGAACACGCAGATCAAGAAGAACACGATGGGCGCCGGGTACGGCGGTCAGGCAGCGGGCAGCCGCGTCGTGCGCTGGGTCGCGAAGGGCGATCGCGTGCTCCTCATCAACATCGACTACAGCGTCGTCGCCGAGGGTGAAACGCCGATCAAGGAGGCGGTCGACGACGCCAACTACCCGACGATCATCCGGGCGTTTAACGTCGCGGCCTACAGCCCGGACAAAGATCCGGTCATCGACGTGACGCCGCTGTTCATGACCGACGTCCCCGAATTCTCCGTGCGCGGGCGCATCGGCGGACGCGGCTACGACGCCAGCCGATCGTTCCTCGAGAAGGTCACCTCGTTTCCGGAGAACATCAATGTCGAGATCACCCAAACCTTCACCGGTGGGACCGACCCGGCGCCGGCCGGCGGCGGTGGACGCGGCCCTGCGGGCGGAGCGCGCGCCGGGATGCGCGGATCGAGCGCCACAGTGCTCACGCATCACAGCATGGTCAAGCTGCCCGAGAAGCCGATGATGCCGCGTCTGTTCGACGAGCGTGTCGGCTACTTCACGCAAGGACTGATCGACTACGGCAGCGCGGAGCATCGCTCCGAGTCGAAGCGCTTCATCACGCGGTATCGGCTCGAAAAGAAGGATCCGAACGCCGAGCTGTCGGAGCCCGTGAAGCCGATCGTGTACTACGTCGATCCGGCGACGCCGAAAAAGTGGATTCCGTACGTCAAGAAGGGGATTGAGGACTGGCAGCCCGCGTTCGAAGCGGCCGGCTTCAAGAACGCCATCGTCGCGCGCGAGGCGCCCCCGAACGATCCGGACTGGAGTCCGGAGGACGCGCGGTACTCCGTGATCCGGTGGCTGCCGTCGACGACGGAGAACGCGTCGGGCCCGCACGTGCACGACCCGCGCACGGGCGAGATTCTCGAAGCTGACATCCAGTTCTACCACAATGTCCAGAACCTGGCGAAGAACTGGTACTTCGTCCAGGTCGGTCCGCTCGATCCGCGCGCGCAGAAGCTACCGCTCCCCGACGATCTGATGGGCGAGCTGCTACGGTATGTCACCGCGCACGAAGTCGGGCACACGCTTGGATTCCAGCACAACATGAAGGCCAGTTCGACGTACACGATCGCGCAAGTGCGCGACAAGAACTGGGTCAAGCAGAACGGCCACACGCCGACGCTGATGGACTACTCGCGATTCAACTACGTCGCGCAGCCCGAGGACGGCATCGATCCGGCGGATCTGATTCCGAAGATCGGTCCCTACGACAAGTGGGCGACGATGTGGGGCTACAAGCCGATCCCGGGCGCGAAGACGTCCGAGGACGAAAAGCCGACGCTGGACAAGTGGGCGCGTGAGCAGGACGAGAAGGCGTTCCTGCGATTCTCGACGGAAGGCAACAACGGTTCCGACCCCGGTGACGAGACCGAGGCCGTGGGTGACGCCGACGCCGTGGCGGCGACGCGGCTCGGCATCAAGAACATCGCGCGCGTGTCCGAGATGCTGCTGGGTGCCACGAGCACCAAAGTCGGCGATCCTTGGAACGAGCTTGAAGAGGTGTACGGCCGGATGGTCAGTCAGTGGCAGACCGAGATGAACCACGTTACCAGGGTCGTCGGCGGATTCACCTCTCAGCAGAAGCACATCGGCCAGGAAGGCGTGCGCTTCGTGATGGTGCCGCGCGACAAGCAGGCGGAGGCGCTGCAGTTCCTGCTCCAGAACGCGTTTCAGACGCCGATGTTCATGATTCGTCCGGAAATCCTCCGGCGGATCCAGGTCACGGGCGTCGTCGATCGCGTGCGCACGGCGCAGAACTCGATCATTGGCAACCTGCTTCAGGCGGCGCGGCTCGATCGGATGGTGGAGCAGGTCGCGATCGACGGCCCGGCCGCGTATCCACCCGTCAATTTCCTGCGTGAGCTGCGCAAGGGCGTGTGGGCGGAATTGGCCAAGCCCGGCGCCGTCATCGACATCTATCGCCGCAATCTCCAGCGGTCGTACCTCGGCACGATCGACGACCGGCTGAACGGCAACACGGAACCGAGCGACGAAGTCCGCGCGCTGCTGCGTGGCGAGCTCCGCGCGCTCGATGTCGAGCTGCAAGGCAGCATTGCCGGCACGACGGACGTGGCCACCAAGCGGCACCTCGAAGATTCGCGCGATCAGATCGCGATGATTCTCGACCCGCGCGCGATGCGCACACGAAGCGCAACGCCCGCCGCAGGCGGACGCGGGGGCAGGGGAGGCGCGCGCTGACGCGCGGGCACTAACGCACAAGTCCCAGCGCTATCGCTGAAGTCCGGGCACTAGCGCTCAAGTAACGGGCGCTACCGCTGAAGTAACGGGCACTGGCGCTGAAGTATTTGGCGCTATCGCGGAAGTACGTCCGCACTTGGCAAGCGCCTTTGCACTTCGCCGGTCCAGACGGCGCGTACTTCACGGCGTCAGCCGCCCGTACTTCTCGTGCTTTTCACGCCGTACTTCTCGTCTCTTCTCTTCAGTACTTCAGGATCTTCCCCACGATCTCTCGCTGTTTGGCGAAGAGCGTCTTGAGACCGAGGTCTCCGAGCGCGAGGAGCGCATCGAGCGCTTGACGATCAAAGGGCTGCGTCTCGGCGGTGCCTTGCACTTCGATGAACCGGCCGTTCGCGGTCTTGACGACGTTCATGTCGACTTCGGCGCGTGAATCCTCGTCGTAGGCCAGGTCGAGCATGGGCGTGCCGGCGATGATGCCGACGCTGGTCGCCGCCACGTAGTCGGTGATCGGCAGCCTCGTGATCACGCCCTGCTCGCGGATCCGCTCGAGCGCCAGGACGAGCGCGACGAATCCGCCCGTGATCGCCGCGGTGCGTGTGCCGCCATCCGCCTGGATGACGTCGCAGTCGATCCACACCGTCCGCTCCCCGAGCTCGGTGAGGGTCGTCACCGATCGCAGCGATCGGCCGATCAGCCGCTGAATCTCTTGCGTCCGCCCGCCGACCTTGCCGATTGACGCTTCGCGCGTCGTCCGGGTGGACGTCGCGCGCGGGAGCATCCCGTACTCCGCGGTCACCCAGCCCTTGCCGGTGCCGCGCTGAAAGGGCGGAACGCGCTCTTCGACCGACGCCGTACAGATGACGCGGGTCCGGCCCACTTCGATCAGCACCGATCCTTCCGCGTGCATGGAGAAGTCCGGGGTCAACCGCGTGTCACGGGCAGCGTTGGCAGCCCGTCCATCGAGACGAGTCAAGGTGTGCACCTCATCCTTATCTTTTCACCCATTCGAGCGCGCGCTTGAGAGGATGACGCAGATCAACGTGTCCGGCGAGCGTATCCACTTCCTTCCCGTCCACGAGGATCTGCACGGCGGTGATGTCCGGCAGATTGACCGTCAGCACGTTCACGAGCGCAAACACCGCCAGCGCCTCGTCGAGCGACCCGCCGGTGTGCCCGCGGACGGCGTCGGCCGTGAGATCGATGTAGGCCTCGCCGCGAGGAGAAAGATACACGGCGCGCACCTTCGTGCCCGCAGGAATCGCCGAGACCACACCCTCGGGCGGCGGCTGCACCTGCGCCTCGACGATGCGCTTCGCCTGTTCGGCCGGAGTCTCGCCGAACGGCACTTCCGCGCTGACCGGCTGCAGCTCGATGCCGGTGTCGGCGACGTAGAACAGCTGTGCGTGAATCTTTCGCGCCGCGGCGGGAGCGGTCTGGCCCGTCTCGACGGCGGTTTCGCCCTGTGGCGTCGTCAGATAGCCGGGCAGCCTGGCGATGACCAGCCAGATGCCGAGCAGGAGCGCGAGGCCGCCGCCCACGGCGAGCGCAAGAACGGCGTGCTTCGAGATCTTCGCCGGTGGTCCACTGCGGCGGAAGCGGATCGTTCGACGAGAGGACGGCTCGCTCATCGTTCCGGAGCCCTCGTCTCCCGATCCGGAACGCCGCGCCGCGCGTCGGTGATCGTCGCGATGACCGCCTCGATGATCGTTGCGGGCAAGTCGGCGCTGGTCAACGCGCGTTCATCGTCTCGGTTCGTCAGAAACCCCATTTCGATCAACAGCGCCGGCATGTTGGCGCCGACCAGCACCCGCAACGGCATCTGTGCCGCTGGCTTTGGTTGCATCGGCACGCCGCGGCCCGAAAGATGCCGCACGAGGACCGATCCCAGGGCGGTCGATCGGCTCGCGAACGGCAGCTGGGCGAGGTCCCACCGCGTCGCTTCGATCGTGCGGGTCCCGCCGCCGAGCGCCGGCACCGCCGCGCCGCGTCCCGTTGTCGCGCCCGCGCGGCCCGCGTAGTCGCCGACGGCCAGCGACAGCACCTGCGCCCCGCGCACGTCCGGCCGCAGGGAGGCGTTCACGTGGAGACTGACGAAGATGTCGGCCTTGTTGTTGTTGGCGATCGCGGTGCGGCGATCGTAGGGCACGTTGTCGTCGCCCTCGCGAGTGAGGAGCACGCGCAGCCCCAGCCGCGTTTCGATCGTGCTTTTGAGCCTCTGCGCGACCTGCAGCGTCAGATCCTTTTCCTTCACGCCCCTCGCGCTCCTGACGCCCTCGTCGTCTCCACCGTGACCAGGATCGATGACGACGGTGCGAATCGTGCCTGGCGTCTGGATGTCGATGACGGGCGGCTCCTGCGCGGGGGCGGGCGTGGGCGTCTGCGCCGCCGCTGGTGCCGGCGCGAGATCGATAGTCAGCCGGGATTGATCGCGATCCGCGTCGGCCTGGAAGTTAACGGCCGACGGTCCGAGCTCGAAGACCAGCGCCGCACCGTCGGCGTGCGCGGCGGTGACAAACTCAGGCGCGAGCCCGACGACGCCGCGGGTGTCGAGCGCCGCGGCGTCGAAGCGCACGAGGAGGCGGCTGCCTTCCCGTGTCACCTTGTGCGGTGTCGGCGGCTGGATGTCGACGATGAGCCGGCCGTTCGATCCGGCGCGCTCGAAGCGCACGGATACCTGCGGCACGCGCACGTCGCCGACGAGAATCAGGTGTCCGGCGCGACGGACGTCGATCCGGATTCCGAGCGCCGGAGCCAGCGCGGCCGACAGGAAATCGATTGGAACGGCCCACGTGCTGCGATCGCGCTGCACGGGTCCGCTGAGCGACACGACGCGGCCGGAGACCTGCGCGTACGCCTGCCCGGCGATCAGGTTGATGCGCTGCCCGCGCACGGTGATCGTGAGCGCGTTCAGCGCCGCATCTTCGGTGGTCGTGAAGCTGAACAACGCCGCGATCTGATCGATGCCGACCACGTCGGTCCCGCCCGCGCTGCGAAACGGAAGTGCCCGGCGGCCGTCGGACATGAACACGGTATACGTGTTCTGAGCGGCAGTCTGGCGGGCCGGCACGACGGCAGCCGTCCAACTGGACAGCCAGGCTGCCAGCAGCGCGAGAATCAAACGACGAGGACCAGTCAATGCAATCCGCGGATGATCTGCGATTATAGATTCCCGTTCGTCATGGTCCTTTCCGGCTATTCCGGTACGCCGCTCGTCAAGAAGCTCGGCATCAAGCCCGACGCCCGCGTGGCGCTTATCGGCGCGCCGCCCGGATTCCGTCGCGAGCTGGTTGGATTGCCGCCGCGCGTCGCGCTGAGCACCCGTGCCCGCGGATCACCGGATCTGGTCGTCTGGTTCGTCAAGTCCCAGCGGCAGCTGGACGCGGGCATTGACGGCATGGCCCGGGCGATGGGGCCCGGCCTCTGGATTGCGTGGCCGAAGCGATCGTCGGCTTTGGCGAGCGACATCGGCGAGAACGAAGTCCGCGCCGCCGGACTCGCCCACGGACTCGTCGACTACAAGGTCTGCGCGGTCAATGAGACCTGGTCGGGGTTGAAGTTCGCGCGACGATCTCCAACCTCCACAGGAGCAAGATGCTGACTCGCATTTCGGTCGTGTTATGCGCCGTCCTGGCAGTGGCCGGTGTCGCCGGCCAGTCGAATCGACAAGTCGCGTACCCTATCCAGGCGGTGCCGCTCAATCAGGTGCAAATCACCGGCGGGTTCTGGCGGCCCAAGGTCGACACGAACCGCACCGTCACGATTCCGCACATCCTGGTGCAGAACGAGAAGACCGGCCGTGTCGACAATCTGCGAAAAGGCGCCGGGCGGATGCCGGGTGAGTACCAGGGCCGCAGATTCAACGACACCGACGTCTACAAGGTGGTCGAGGCGGCGGCTTACACGTTGATCTCGCATCCGGATCCGGGTCTCTCCAAAAAGCTCGACGAGCTGATCGATCTGATCGCGGCGGCGCAACAACCCGACGGATACCTGTTTCCGGCGCGGACCATCACCCCGGCCAGCCCGGCGGCAGGTGTCGGCACGGAACGATGGATGTACGAGAATACCGGCCACGAGCTATACAACGCCGGTCATCTGTACGAAGCTGCCGTCGCGCATTTTCTCGCGACCGGAAAGCGCACGCTGCTCGACGTCGCCGTCAAGAACGCCGATCTGGTGCGGCGGACGTTCGGCCCGGCCGCGCGCCACGATGCTCCAGGCCACGAGGAGATCGAGCTCGCCCTCGTGCGGCTGTTTCAGGCGACGAACGACCGGCGCTATCTCGATCTCGCGAAGTTTTTCCTCGACGAACGCGGCAAGAAACACGCGTCGCAGGACTATCCGGCCGACTCGAACTTTGCGATGTACAACGACCGGCCGTACCGGCAGGATCAGCTGCCGGTCGTCGACCAGCCGCGCGCCGTCGGGCACGCCGTCCGCGCCACCTATTTATATGCGGGCATGACGGACATCGCCGGGATGATGGGCGATCGCGCCTACGACAAGGCGGTCGATCGGCTCTGGCAGGACGTGACGTCGAAGCGAATGTATCTGACCGGCGGGCTCGGCGCGCGCGGTACGGTCGAGGCCTTCGGCGACGACTATGAGCTGCCGAATCAGACCGCCTACACGGAAACCTGCGCATCGGTCGGCGGACTGCTCTGGCACTACCGGATGTTCCTGAAGTCGGGCGACGCGAAGTACCTGGACGCGTTCGAGCAGACGCTCTACAACGGCTACCTGTCAGGCGTCTCCGTCAGAGGCGATACGTTCTTCTATCAGAATCCGCTCGAGTCGACCGGCCGCGCCGAACGCAGCGCCTACTTCGATGTGGCCTGCTGTCCCGCCAATCTCGCGCGGCTCATGGCCCGGCTCCCCGAGCTGATCTACGCGCAGCGGATGGACGAGATCTTCGTGAATCTGTACGCCGAGACGACGGCCGTCGTGAAGCTGGCAAAGGGCGACGTGCGGATCAGCCAGGCCACGCAGTATCCGTGGGACGGAAAAATATCGATCGCGGTCCAGGTGGCCGACCCGATGGAGTTCACGCTTCGTCTGCGCGCGCCGGGGTGGCTGGGCGACGCGCCGGTTGCCAGCGATCTCTACCGCTTCGCTAAGCGGACCGACACCGAGTCGATCGGGCTCGTCGTCGGCGGGCGCCCGACGGCGGTTCAAATCGAGAACGGCTGGATCACGCTTCGGCGCCACTGGATGTCCGGCGATCGAATCGATCTCACGCTGCCGATGCCCGCGCGCCGCGTCTTCGCGAACGATGGCATCAAAGACGACGCCGGCAAGGCGGCGATTCAGCGCGGGCCGATCGTCTACAGCCTGGAGGGACTGGACAACGGCGGCCGCGTCGTCGACGCCGTCATTCCGCTCACGGCAAAATTCAGCCCGGTGTTCCAGGGTGAGCTGCTCGGCGGTGTGATGGTGTTGAAGGCGGATTTACGGGGCGCCGCCCTGCCGATGGCCGCCACGCGCGTCTATACCGCGATTCCATACTTCGCGTGGGCAAATCGTGGGCGGGGGGAGATGGTGGTGTGGATTAGATACTGAAAAAGCCGGAAAGCCGGAAAGCCCGACAGCCCGAAAGCTGGCAAGCAAAGCGCTTGGCTTTCAGGCTTTCAAGCTTTCAGGCTCTCGGGCTTCACAACAGCCTTTCGACCATCCAATACGCTCCAACCATCGCAATCGCGATCGACGCCGGCCGTACGACCAGCCGTCGATGCTCCGTAGACGGCACGCGCAGGGCGATCACTGCCAGCGCCGCAACGAGGATGACCGACAACTGACCCGCTTCGACGCCGAGATTGAATGCCACGAGCGTGCTCAGAAACTCGGCGCGCGGAAGATTGAGCGCCATCAGCGCCTCCGCGAAGCCCAACCCGTGCAGCAGCCCGAACGCGAAGACCAGCGCGAGCCGCCAGGGCGTGAGTCTCGACGCGAAGATGTTCTCGAAGGCGACGTAGACAATCGAGAGCGCGATGAGCGGTTCCACGATGGTGGAGGGAAGACGGACGAGCCCGTACAGACTGAGTCCGAGCGTGATGGAGTGGGCGACCGTGAAGGCGGTCACCTGCGCGAGCACCGTGCGGGTGCGAGTCGCCAGCAGGAACAGCCCGAGCACGAACAGGATGTGATCGAGACCGTTCGGCACGATGTGCGCATAGCCGATCGCCACGGAGCGGAGAAACCTGTGGACCTGACTCGACATGTCTACCGAGTCAGTCGCGTACCACCGGCTCTCGTCGATGCCCGTCAGCCACTCGAACGCCTCGTCGCCCGCCGGCGCATCAATGCCTTCATGGCGCACGGCGAGCGGATAGCTGCCGGCGACGAGCGTCGTCGCCCACGTGAGTCGTGACGCGCCGGCGGGGAGGCGGCCCGACAAACGAACCGCGATCTTGCCGTTCTGATCCGGCACTGGCAAGACGCCGATCAGTCGGATCGCAACCGGCGCGACGTCGGCCCGCAGGCGGATTTGCGCGACGAGGGTCTCTTGAAGGTCGAGGATGCGCCGTGTGGGCTCCGTCTGGCGACGGTCGTCGTCCATCGCCAGTCCTGACATCGCTTCGAGTTTCGTGACGAGCGCGTCGCCGAGCGTCGCGAACGTCACGTCGATCGTCCGGTCGCGATTGATCGTGATCTGCGCGTAGGTGAGAGCCGTCGGATGGGCTGCCACGCGGGCGCCGCCTGCGGCGATCGTCACGCACGTCAGGAGCGCGGCCACCCGCGCGCGGGATCTTCCGGCGATCATCGCTCGGCTCCGATCGCTTCAGTTCTGATTGCCGAGCCAATGGCGTCGGCATGCCGATGGATTCCCGCGTCACGCGTGCCGGTGCGGAGCGCGCGCGCGATCGCGGCACGGGCTTCGTCGACGCGGCCGGCTTTGAAGTACGCCCACGCGAGCGCATCCTCGGTGAAGATGTCCGCCCGTTGGGTGGCTGCCTGCTCGGCGAGCTTCACCGCGTCGCCGAGTCGCCGCCCGCGCTCAGCGAGGAAGAGCGCGAGCCGCGCCGGCTCCGGCACATCGGACTGCCAGGCAGCCTCGGCGAGGCGGTATGCCGTTTCCGCTTCGGCAGCCCTCCCCACCGCCGTCAGCAGATCGCCTTCCAGCGCGAGCACCGACGGAGCCGGCGCCTTGACGAGCAGTTGCTTGAGCCGCGCCAGCGCGGCGGCGTTTTCGCCGGCCGCGGCCATCGTGCGAACGAGCCCTTCGACGGCGAGCGGGTGATCCGGGAAGGCGAAGTCGGCGTGCCGGAATTCGCGGCTCGCGTCGCTCGTCCGGCCGAGCGCGAGATAGAGGTGGCCGAGCTGGGCGTGATGCCACGCGATCGATTCAGGATCGCGCGCGCTCGTTGCTTCGAGTGCCATCTGCATGTACCGGACGGCACCGTCGAGATCGCCCTGCAGCTCCCGGGCGTACGATGCGCGGGCATACGCGGCGGCGTCGGGCCGGCGGCTGGCCATCGCGTCGAACGCCGTGAACGCCTCGTCGTACTCACCCAGCTCGAGCCGCGCGTCGCCGACCACGCCGTACAACCACGCATCGTCGCGCCGCGTCTGAAGACAACGCTCGGCGGCGGCGATCGCGTCTCGAAACCGATGCTGCGACAGCAGGACGGCGGCGAGCATGCGTCTGGCGTAGTAATGATCGGGATCGGCCGCGAGCACCCGCGAGAGCGTGCGCTCGGCGCGGATGGCCAGTCCGGCGTTTCCCGTGACGCGTGTCTGCCGCAGCAGCGCGTCAGCCAACGTCACGGCTGCGGCCGGATCATCCGGTTTTGCTGCCAGCCGCGCTTCCATCTCGGCGATGGTCTTGACGAGGTCGTCGCGGCTCGTCGGCCGCGCGCCGGCGCTGCCGAGCATCGGAACCGCGACCTCGCGTTCGCGTGCGGGTGTCGAGCACCCGGCGCCGGCGAGGAGCCCGCCGGCGCCGAGGAGCAAACTGCAACAAGCTGTTTTCAACATGACTGTCTTCTTTTCTTAGTTGCTCGCGGGGCCCCACCCCCACTCGCCCGGGCTGCGGCGCTCGCAGACTCGCTCTCCTCGCCCGGACTATCTTTCAGTGCTCGCGGGCTCATGCCCGCTCGCTAGAACCTGACCGCCATTCCGACCGAGACGCGCCAGAAGCCGAGCTTCGAGAAGTCCAGATTGAAGTCGTTCTCGTCGTCATTCGAGTTCAGTCCGCGGAAGTAGCGCAGGTCGCCCCGGACGCCGACGCGGCCAAGGAAGATGTCGGCGCCGCCGCCGGCATCCCAGCCGAGCGTTCGTTCGTCGATCGAGAAAATGCCGCCGGCTTCCGAGAGCCGCGGGTGGAGCGAGCCGAGGCCGCCCGACACGTACGGCCGCCAGCGGTTGCTGCCGGCGGGGACGTTCAGGACGCCGTTGCCCATGACCGTCAACACACGACGCGTCGTCCGAAACCCGTCCTGTTCGAAAAACTCCGGCGTCCAGCCGAGGTCGCCTTCGACGCCGAACCAGCTGCTGCTGGTCCAGCCACCGGACACGCCGACGGTCGCGGCGGTTTCTGTCACGCTTCCGCCGGAGGTACTTCCGAGAAACGGCGTGACGACCCAGTTCGAGCGCTGCGATTGCGCGAACGCCGGCGCGGACACCGTCAGCACGCTGATTGCGATCGCGGTGATCGTGAACGTCTTCATGTGAATCTCCGTGTGTGTTTCCATCTGTCTACTTGTTGCCTGCGGCAGGCGACGGCACGAACGGGAACGCCGTCAGGAATGGCTTGTCGTTTCCGGCGACGCCGTCACCAAGCTGCGCGTTGATGCCGCCGTTGAACCCCGGCGTGAGCGGCGTTGCGCCGGCCATCGCTCTGAGCGCGATGTCCACGACGTCGTCGCCAAGACGCCGGCCGTTGGGGAAGCCCGCGAGATCGCCGGCCAGCACGCCGAGCGGATTGGGATTCGGCGACGGTTGGATCGCGACGTTCAAGCGCAGCATCTCGGACGGCCGGACGTTGGGTGGCTGGTTCAATCCCGGAATGCCGGTCAGGAAGATCGTCACGAGGTCGTTGCGCGGCGTCGGCGGCGATTGAATTCCGAACAGCGCCGCGAGGAGCCTCGGCACTTCCGGATCGGTCACGAAGTTGAGCGCCGCGGCGTCGCCCGTCGGCTCGAGCGAGTTGAAGACATCTTTCACTCCGCGCGGAATCACGACTTCGTTGACGAGCGGCTGGCCCAGCCGCGAGACCTGGACGAAATGGTTGTTGTGCTTTTCCTGGCCGTTGCCGCGGTTGGTGACCGACGGGCGGCTCGTCGTCGACCAGATCCCGATGACGGCATTCGAGTCGCTCGGGCTGCTGGGGCGCAGTCCGTTGGACGTGAGCTCGGTAATCGGCACCTCGATCGCGATCGTGTGCACGTTGAAGCCGGCGACCGAGTCGGAGTTGTTGGTGTCAACCGGCGGCACGGCGAGCAGGTCGAAGACGTTCAGATCGACGAAGAACGGATCGTCGCGCTGGCCGGCGAAGACCTGGATGCCGTTGGGAAGCTGGCGGATGGCCGCGGCCGCGAGCGCGTCGTAGTTCGGCGTCGACCTGAAGCCGACGTTGACGGGCGGCGTCGGCAAGTCGTCGCCGAGCAACGTCCCCCGGCCGCGGCGCCGCGGTCCATTGATCTCGGTCACGGAATAGAACTGGCGGACGTTGAACGCCGGCGAATCGAGCGACGTGATGGTGCCGGTGTTGTAGAGGAACGTATTCGGATCGCGCACGTCCGTGCGGAAGCGGAACTGGTAAGTCACGTCCTCGACCGCATCGCCGTCGTTGTCGACCATGATCTCGTAGAGCACGTTGTCGTCGAACTTGAAGAAGTTCGGGCCGCCGTACGGCGCTTCGAGCGGAATGAAGTTGGCGATGAGCGTGACGCGATCTGGGCGATTCGGACTGACGAACGCGTAGACGTCCGTGTTGTCAGCCAGCGGATCCTGGCTGATGAGCGGCGCCTCGCGATGACTCGAGGCCTGCGGCAAGGCCAGCCCGAACCCCGCCACCCCGAGAACGACAATTGAAAACATCAGTTTTTTCACGGATACCCCCTGCCGCACGTGACCCGGATGACCGGAAACGCGGCCTGTTGTTGAGCTACGGCGGGAGTTCACGAATGGATTGAGGGGACGGGGTGTCGGCTTGTGGGAAACACCTCGGCGCTCAGATTGGGAGTTTTCCACAGCCGAACCCCCGTCCCCCTGACACGCGAAGTTCTCCTGCATCAGTGCGGAGTGAAAAGCGCGTGTCAGGGGACGGAGGTCCGGGGCGACCTCCGTCCCCACTAACCTTTGTTACACCTAGCCCGTCTACCTATAAACGTGTAGGATTTCTAGGCATGGCGTCAGACCGATCCGACCTGCTCCAGGGCACGCTGGACATGCTGATTCTCAAGGTTCTCAACCGCGGCCCGCTGCACGGCTACGCGATCGCGCAGCGCATCGGCGCGATCTCGCGCGCGCTGCTGCAGGTCCCGCAGGGGTCGCTGTACCCCGCGCTGCATCGACTTGAAAACAAGCGCCTGTTGTCGGCGGCGTGGGCGCGCACGCCATCGGGCCGCGACGTGAAGGTCTACCGGCTCACGACCAAAGGGCGCCGTCAGCTCTCAGAGGAAGTTGCCGATTGGGAGCGCCTCGCGGAGGCCATTCGGTTGATCCTGCAAACCGCGGAGTAGGCGTCACGGCGGCAGGGAGGTCCACCATATGCGCTGGTTGATGCGGCTGATTCGTCGCAATCGTCTCGAGGACGAGCTGGATCGTGAGCTTGCGTCTCACGTCGAGGCCGAGGTCGAGCGATTGATCGCTGATGGGCTGACGCCAAGCGAGGCGCGCCGGCAGGCGCTGGCGGCATTTGGAGGTCTCGAGCCAATTCGTGAGCGCGCGCGCGACGCCCGGGGCACGCAATGGATCGAGCATCTCTGGCAGGACTTACGTTATGGCGCTCGAGTGCTGCGACGAGCGCCGGGCTTCACGCTCGCCGCCATCGCGTCGCTGGCGATTGGCATCGGCGCGAACACGGCCATGTTCAGCGTGACCGACGCGCTGCTCTTCCGCCCGCTGCCGGTCGAGCGGCCCCACGAACTCGTTTTTCTCAACCGCGCCGGGTATTCCGAGCCGATCCAGAGATTTTCGTATCCGGCGCTGCAGAGATTTCGCCAGGGCGTCGCTGAAGTGCCATTTGCCGGGAATACGTCGATTGCGAGGACGCTGTTTTCGGTCGATGGTCCGTCCGAGCTGGTGCTGGGTCAACTCGTGACGGGCGATTGGTTCGATGTGCTCGGCGTTCGCGCCGAGGCCGGCCGCGTCATCACCGCGGCCGACACGCAAGAGCTCGGCGGCAAACCTGTCGTCGTCCTGAGTGACGACTTCTGGGCGCGGCGATTTGCCCGCGATCCCGCTGTCATCGGCAAGACGGTGACGATCAATCGCGTACCGATCACCGTCGTCGGCGTCGCGGCGCGCGGGTTTTCCGGCCTGACGATCGGCACGCGGCTCGACTGCTGGTTGCCCGTAACCATGCAGCACGAGCTGGGGTACTACACCAACGCCTACATGGAGGACGCCGACGACCGCAAGCCGTGGTTGACGCAGGATGGCATCGAGTTTCTGAATATCGTGGCGCGACTGCCGGACGGAATGGCGCACACGGCCGTGCCGGCGCGGATGGCGGCGTTGCACCGCCGATCGGTCGACAGCCAGGCCGAGAAGCTGGCCGATCCGGAACGACGTGAATTCAAGCGCCGCGAATACCTCGAATTGATTTCCGCGTGGCGCGGCCAATCACCCCTGCGTGAGACGTTCACCGAACCACTTCAGGTCCTGATGGGAGCGGCGGCGTTCGTGCTGCTGATCGGCTGCGCGAATCTCGCGAGCCTGATCCTTGCGCGCGGCGCGGCACGGTCCCGGGAGCTGTCGCTTCGCCTCTCGCTCGGCGCCAGTCGAGGGCGAATCGTGCGCCAGCTGACGACCGAAAGCCTGCTGCTCGCCGGTCTCGGAGGATTGGCGGCTGTCGCAGTCGCGCGGTGGGGCGCTGACGGATTGCTGAGACTCGCGGCGACGACACGCACGCCAATCCCGCTCTCACTGCCGTTCGATTGGCGGCTCATCGCCTTCGCGGGGGCGGCCAGTCTCTTGACGGGGCTCGCCTTTGGATTGATGCCTGCGCTGCGTCTCTCGCGTGCCGGATTGGTCGACGGATTGAAGACCGGGAGCCGCAGCACGTCGGCGTCAGGCCGCAAGACACGCGTGCCGTTCGGGCGCGCCCTGATCATTGCGCAGGTCACGCTGGCGCTGACTCTGCTGGTGGGCGCCGTGGCGTTCGTGCGGACCTTCAAGAATCTGCTCGCCGAGCAATCCGGATTCGAGCGCGAGCAGGTCGTGTCGGCGCGATTCGAGACGCAACTGGCCGGCTTCGGCAAGGAGCAGTGGCCCGCGCTGTCCCAGCGGCTGCTCGACGCGGCGCGTCGTGTGCCCGGCGTCCGCTCCGCCTCGCTCGGCGTGACCGGGACGCTGAGCGGCGTCATGCGGATCGGCGGGGGCATCGTGGTCGAAGGTCAGCCGCCGCATGCGGGACCGGAATGGACCTTGCGCGAGGAACAGGTTGGCGACGACTTCTTCGCGACGATGGGGATGCCGCTTGTTCGCGGCCGCGATTTCCGGCTGGCGGATCGCGTGGGCACCCAATCTGTGGCCGTGATCAACGAAACCATGGCCAGGCGATTCTTTGGTGACGTGGATCCGATCGGCCGACACTTCGGGTATGGCACACCGCCGGAGTTCGAGGTCGTCGGGATCGTTCGCGACGCTCGTATCGACGGTCCGCGGAGTCCCGTGCCGTCGCTTGCGTACCTGCCGCTGCGACAGCATCCCCGCAACGTTGCAAATTACCTCTACATTCGTGTGACCAACGCGCCCGAAGCGGCAGCGAACGCGCTACGCGCCGCTCTTGCCAGCGCGGAGCCGAGCCTCGCGATACGCGAAGTGGTGACGCTCGGCGAGTTGACCGGGCGCACGGTAGCACGCGAGCGGTTGATGTCGCAGCTGACATCCGGCTTCGGTCTCCTCGCGCTCGCGGTTGCGGCGCTCGGACTCTACGCGACGATCTCGTACTCGGTCGTCCGTCGCACGAGCGAGCTCGGCGTCCGCCTGGCGCTCGGCGCATCGCCCGGCAGCGTGCGATGGCTCGTCCTCCGCGAGACGTTGCTGGTCGTCGGCGCGGGCTGCGTCATCGGATTGCTCTTCGCCGTGCCGGCGCTTCGCTATGTCGGAACCTTGCTGTTCGGCCTGTCCCCTGGCGATCCTGTGACGCTGGTCACTGCCACGGCGACGTTGCTCGTCGTGAGCGTCCTTGCCGCCCTCATTCCGGCGATGCGCGCGGCGCGGACGGATCCGATTCGGGCGCTGAGATCTGAGTAACCGGAGAGCTTGAAAGCCTGAAAGCCGGAAAGCTTGAAAGCCTGAAGGCCGGAAGTTCCAAGCCTCAAGCCTCAAACACGAACGCATCACTCGTTGCGAAGTTGAGTAGACCGGTCGCGGCGATCGCGATCGCGTTGGCCGCGAGCGAATTCATCCCGGCGCCTCCCACGAGAAGCAGCATCACCACGACGTTGCCGCCGATCGAAATCACGCCGTTCGTCCCAAGGAATCGGGTGAATGCGACGAGCGCCGCGAGCCCACGCCGGCGGCGATCCCGCCACGTCCATCGCTGATGCCAGAGAAAGTTGTGGACGACCGCCGCGCCGACGGCGGCGACTGTCGCGGGCACGTACGCGACGCCCCAGAGATCGGCGAGCACCCACAATACTGTGAGCTGCACGCCAATCCCCAGGGCGCCGACCGCGTTGAAGCGCGCGAATCGTTCGAGAACCTTCATGACCGCGGGAACCCTTCAACGCGACTGTCATGTCTACCCGGAATTGGTTCGGCACAATAGAGCTCCCGTGTGTGGCCGATGGCCGAGACCACGAGCGTGACGAGAAGGCCAATCGCAGCGATGACGCCGCCGACGTCGAACAACAGGAACTCGTGGCCGAAGATCGTTGCGTTCGGATGGAAGAGCAGCACGAGGTTGCCGATCGCCAGCAGAATTCGCAGCTCGGTCGGACCGATCTTGAAATAGGAAATCTTGAATGTTCCCAGCGAATAGGTCGCGAGGTACACCTCGATCGACAGCATGAAGTAGGCGACGAGGAGGGCCAGCCCCACGTACGGACTCATGTAGGTCGAGAGCGACATGCCGCCGACGAGAAACGCGATGCCGAAGGCGTCGACGATGTGATCGACGTAGAAGCCGTAGCGGGGACGTTGATGGTTGCGGACCCGGGCGAGGGTGCCGTCCAGGCTGTCGCCGAACCAGTTGATGGCCAGACACACGTTGACGAGCAGGAGTCCTACCCAGGGATTCACGCTGGCGGCCCAGTACGACAGACCCGCGCCGAGCATCGCCGCGAGCGCCAGGGCGGTCAGGTGATCGGAGTTGATCCGTCGAGGCATGCGCTTGGCCATCCAGATCAGGCAGCGCTTTTCGAGCGGCGCAAGGACGCTGGTCAGCACCCGCGCCGCATCCCGGAACGCCGGTCGATCCATTCCTGTGGCAGCAACTGTGGCGTTCATTCCGAACAACCTCCTGTCACTGAATGCGCAGGGTCGGCCCCGTGCGGCTCAAATTGGGCGGTGAGCCGTTTTTCCTGCGATCTGCGCATCCTCTATACGTAGGGCGGATTGGGTTCCAAATCCGCCGCTTGTGGGGCCCGAGGCCGGACCTGAAGGTCCGGCCCTCCACCAGCCCGGAAAACGGCGGGAGGTGCAGCTATGAGGGGATCGCGTCAAGGTTTGCTGGCAGTCGCGGTCGTGCTTCTGCTTTCCGGCGCAACGGTGGCGGCTGCCACGCTGACTCCGGCCGCGGTCGCCGGCTGGGGGACCTATCTCGCCGCCACGGAGCGCCGAATCGGGCGCGAGCTGGCGGCGGGCGATCGATTTCTCGCGCAGGACTTCGCCGCGCGGGCCTCCGCGAACCGGCGCGCGCTGCTTGGCGGCGCGGTGCTCGTCGACCAGGTCGAGTCGACCGACGATCAGGGTCGCGCGATTGACGTGCCCTCCGCGCTGGTCCATCACTGGCGCGGCGCCATCTTCATTCCCGGCGTGAAGCTTCCGGAGCTTCTCGAGAAACTGCAGAGCGGCGCGCCCGCCGCGCGGCAGGAAGACGTGCTGCAGTCGAAAGTGCTCGAGCGCAGGCCCGACGGCATGCGGGTCTTCCTTCGGATTCAGCGCACGAAATTCGTCACGGTCGTCTACAACACGGAGCACACCGTGACGTTCCGGCGCGTCAGCTCTGCGCGCGCGACCAGTGCCAGCACGGCGACGAAGATCGCGGAAGTCGAGTCGCCGAACACGCCGCAGGAGCGCGAGTTGCGGCCGGGCGACGACCGCGGGTTTCTCTGGAGATGGAATTCGTACTGGCGCTACGAGGACGTTGGCACTGGTGTGATCGCCGAATGCGAATCAGTCAGCCTCAGCCGTGATGTCCCGTCTGTGTTGTGGTATCTCGTCGGTCCGTGGATCAGAAGCACCGCGCGCGAGTCCATGGAGCGCACGCTCGTGACGATGCGGGGAAGATTTGGACATTGAGCCTGAAAGCCGGAAAGCCGGAAAGCCGGAAAGCTGGAAAGGCAGGACGCTTGTCAGCCCTGGGCCATGGGCCTAGAGCCTAGAGCCCTCGTCTCCGAATGCCGCTCTCGCCGTTGCCGGCTCGATGATCGCAAACGCCAGAAACACCGCGACGGCGCTCGCGATCAACACCAACCCGAGCACGTTGTTCGTCGTGAGCGCCGGCACGGCGATGCCGCCGAACAGCAACGCCGCCACGATTCCCACATCGCCTGCGCGGATGAGCCGTCGCGAGGGACTTCGCCGCCACTCGCCGGAGTCGAGCCGGACGAGAAACCACAAGTGAAGGCGCAGGACAATTGCGACGATCGCCGCCGTGAGTCCGACGACGAAGAGCGCGAGGCCGAGGCGTCCGCCGAGCGCCATCCTTGCCATCCACAGCGGAATCAGCAGGCCGATATAGGCGCACGCCGCGGCCGCCTGATGGAATTGCCACCACCACTGCGCGTCGTGCACGGTGGGCGTCGCCGGTCTCGGTTGTGGACGGGATCCGCTGACGGTGCCGGCCAATGCCGCACGCGCGCGGTCCAGCACCTCGACGAGATCGTGTGCCGATCGAAATCGCTGCTCGGGGAGTTTTCGCAGGCACGTCGTGATCGCGGCTTCGAGCTCGCCGAGGACGGCGTGATTCCAGTGCGTGGCCGGCGGCAAATCGAGGAGCCTGGCCGGCTCCGCCTCGAGAATCCTCGCAATCGTCGAGGCCGGGTCGGCGCCGGCGAACGGGTGGGTGCCGGACACCAGCTCGTAGATCACGATGCCGAGCGAGAACAGGTCGGATCGCCCGTCGACCGTCGTGCCGCGGATTTGCTCCGGCGACATGTACGCCGGCGTGCCCAGAATCATGCCGTCGTCGGTCAGATGCGCGAGCGCCGCCGGCGAATCGCGGAAGCGCGCCAGCCCGAAATCGAGGATCTTCACCTCACCCGAGCCGGTCCGGACGATGTTCTCCGGTTTGAGATCGCGATGCACGATGCCGCGATCGTGAGCGGCTGACAGCGCGCGCGCGACGCCGAGCGC
>Ga0114129_10000165_pt1 | contig 71710 bp, 42 predicted proteins | sample RhiMetdeltSRZDD1_FD_80071 | JGI IMG/M metagenome (GOLD analysis project Ga0114129, IMG submission 80071) | Populus rhizosphere microbial communities from Tennessee, USA - Rhizosphere MetaG P. deltoides SRZDD1 (version 2) (version 2) | ecosystem: Host-associated > Plants > Roots > Rhizosphere >...
GATTGGTAGACGGTGAGGCTCAGCAGCTTGTTGCCGGCTCGCCGGTTGGCCTGATGATCGGTGCTGCTGATCAGCGCTCCGTCGCGGTACGTGTTGATGTGCATCTTGATGATTTCGACCGATTGGGCGCAGGCGTACACGCCTCCGGCGGCCACGTAGACCTCGCCGTTGCCGAAGTCCCAGCGCGCGGGCGTGATGGCGGTGGGCGTACAGCTGATCGCGGCCTGCGCCGCCGGCTGGAATCCCACCGTGGCCGCGATCAGCGCGGCGACGATGACGGCCACCCGCCACGTTCTTCTCTTCGTCATCGCCATAGCTTCGGCGGCCCCACTGGAGCGCGGCTGGACCGTGACTGGACCGGGTGCCGCGCCGCGCCGGCTCAGCGGCCGCCGGCGGCCGGTCGATCCGCTCCGGACTGTCGGCCGCGGCCTGGACCTTGGCGTCCGGCGCCCAGCGCCCGGCGTGATCGAAGCGCCTCTCCGCGGCCCGGGGCGAGGCGCTTCGATCGAGAAACGTCAGGCGAGCGCCTCGCGCAGTGTTACCGCGAACTCCGCTGGCTTACCGGCCCAGGGGCCGTCCCCGCCGACGAACCCGCCGTGGTGGCTCGGGAAGACGACGGGCTTCGCACCGAGGCGCTCGGCGGCCACGATCGCGGCCCGGTACGCCATCTCGCCCTCGGACTCCGTACCGGCGCCGACCACGATCCGAGTCGGTGCCGCGCGCAGGGCGTCGAAGTCGGGCTCGTAGTGCGTACACGAAATGAGGTTCTGGCCCAGCAGCGGGTCGTCGCGGGAGCCGTCGTCCCCGGCCGGCATGCCGAACGCGGCGGGGTCGGGAGCGGGCTGGTCACCGAAGCCGGCCGGAAACTCGCCGCGGTGGCCGACCGTCATGATGAACCGAGCCATGCCGGCGCCGGAGCCACTCTCCTCGTACGCCCGCTGGATGCTGTAGACGGCCGCGAGGGCCTGCTGGCTGTCGGGCAGGATCGTGGCCGCGGGCGGCTCGTGCGCGACGAGCGTACGCACATCGCCGGGGTGAGCCGTGACCAGCGCCATGGCATTGATGGCACCACCGCTGCTGGCGAAGATGTCCACCGGTCCGCCGCCGATCGCGGCGATGATGCGGTGTAGATCGTCAGCGTGCTGCTCCGGTGTCGACTTGCGGGCATCGTCGGTACGCGTACTGCGGCTGACGCCGCGAGGGTCGTAGGTCACCACCCTCCGGTCGGCGAAGTGCCCAGCCAGCGCAGCGAACCCGGTCGCGTCCATCGGCGATCCGATCATCAGCAGCGCCGGTTCGGTGCTGCCATCCGCCTCGCGGACGTCGTAGGTCAGGGCGACGCCGGGAACGTCGAGCGTGTAGGTCTGGATCTCGGTCATGGGAAGCATCCTCTCTCGCAATCCTGCCCTTAGGACGGCGCCCGACCGCAAAACTCATCGGCTCTCCATGATCCGGCTCCGTTCTCATGGAGAAGTGTCAGACGTAGAACCATTCGGTGGCGAAGCGGCCGTCGGGGTCCTCGTCGACCGCGACTGCGAGCCGGATCCAGCCGGGTGCGGCCAGATCGGTCACGATGAACCGGCCCCGGTCGTCGGCGCGAGCCGTCTGGGAACCGGCCGGCGACTCGACGGTGATCTCGGCGGCGGCCGGCGGGTCGAGCTGACCGAACAAGCGCCGCTGGCGGCCGTCGCGGCCGGCCTGGACATCGACCACGTACGCCCCCGCGGCGAAGGTGAGCGTACGCGCGGCGCTGCCACGAACGTGAGCAAGGCGGGTATCGCTGTCGTGCTCGGCGGTGAGCCGGGCCAGCTGCTGATCGATGGTCCGCCAGCCGAAAGCATCGATGGCACTTCGCTGAGCGGAAGGCGGTACGGGGTCGGCCGTGGCCCACAGCGAGGCCAGCGCGGCCGCGATCGTGTCGGCGTCCTCGGTCATGCCGTTTCACCGCCCATCCGCGCCAGCAGGGTCTGAAGGTTGTTGAGGCACCGTGCTCGCGTCGGCCCGATGCTGCCGATGGGCATGCCGAGCGCGGCACTGATCTCGTCGTAGCGGGGCGGCGGATCGGCGAACTGGATTCGCAGCAGCCGCTGGCAGGCCGCGGGCAGCTGGCTGAACGCCTTCCACAGCGTACGGTGCTCCTCGACGGCGATGAGTTGTTCGTCCACTGTGGGCCCCGAGCTGGGCGGCTCGTCGGCGGCCATGTCGACGGTGTCCACCACGACGGCCCGGCGCGAGTGGCGGATCATCGTCAGCGCCTCGCGCCGGGCGGTCGTGGCCAGCCAGCCACCGATCCGGGAACCGTCGCGTACGGCGCCGAGGTGCTCCACCAGCCGCAGCCAGGTGCCCTGGTACACGTCTGCGGCGTCGGCCGGGGACAGGCCGAAGCTGCGCGCGATCGACCAGACCAGGCCGGAGTACGCCGACACGATGGACGCCCAGGCCTGCTGGTCGCCGGCGGCCGCCGCGGCGAGCGCCGCCTCCGGATCGAAATCAGCCACGATCGATGGTAAGCCGGAGCGCCGGTCAGCCCAGGCCCGGGTAGCCGCCGTAGCTGGCCTCGCTGGCCAGCTTCCGGATGATGGCCACGGCGTCGGTGACGGTCGACCCGCGGCTGTGCGCCTCGGCGATCGATCCGACGACGTAGGGCGCGGCGAACGAGGTCCCGCTCCACTGCGCGAATCCGGTCGGAAAGCCGGTGCGGTGAACGAAGGTACTGGTGATGTTGTTACCGGGGGCGGCCATCGTGACCCAGGGGCCGGTGTTGCTCCACTCGCAGATCTGCGCGCCGTCGTGCGCGGCGACGGCGATGACCTGGTCGGCGAAGGGCAGATCGGTCGACGCGTACGCGGCCGGCCAGTGCGGCCGGGTGGAGACGCCGTCGTTGCCGGCCGCGGCGACGACGGCTCGGTCGTGATCGCGCAGCACGGTCGTCAGAGCCGCGGTGAGGGTCAGCGGCGGCCGGTCGTCGTCGGTGAACCCGCCGAGGGACAGGTTGAGCACGTCCACCGGCGGCAGGGCGAGCAGGGCCGACGCCAGTTCGGTCTCGGTGCATACGCCGTCGTCGCTGAGCACCTTGACGATGCTGACCGAGGCGTTGCCGGTCTTCGACATGATCACGCCGGTGATGAAGTTGGCGTGGCCGGTGTCGTGGTGCTCGTCGGTCGATTCCGAGTAGTCGCACGGCCGCGCCCGGTACCAGGCCGGCGGCAGCGGGCTGTCCTTCCAGACGCCGGTGTCGACGACGGCGACCGAGAGCGACGCCGAATCGGACGGGCCGCCGGGCAGCGGGTACGCCGAAGCCGCGACCGGTGGTCCGTAGGGGCCGCCCATCTCGAAGCCTTCGCCGGTGGAGACGAAGACGTGGTTGGGTGTCGCGGCATGCTCCCCCGTGTCGTCGCACAGTCGCCGCGCGAGTGCGGCCACGTCGGCACCGGGTGCGAGAAGGCGTACGAAGCCGGGGATGGCGGGCGCGGGGAGGATCCGGTCCGCCGGTACGCCGTGGCGCCGCAGCAGCGCCCGAGCGGCATGTTCATGGTCGGCGGCGACGATCAGCTCGTCCTTGACGAAGCGTACGGCGGCTCCACGAGTGGTGTCCGTGTGCAGCCAGGGCAGTGCGGCGAGGCGCTGCGCCCGCTGCTGCTGCCAGCGCCGGAAGCGGTCATCGGCGGGAGTGGCCATGGTGATCAGATCCTTACGAGCGGTGGGATGAGGTCACTATTGTCGATGTCGATGAATCGGGCGTTGATACGTCGTACACAGGACAGATCCCGGAGAACGGATGTGACTCAAGCGGCCGCCGATCTGGGCGCCGAGCGGATCCTCGACTGGATCATGTCTGATCCACGGGCCGCCGAGCGGGCGGCCGGGCGTGCGCTGGCCGATGCTCGCGCCGCCCGCGACCCCACGGCGCAGGCGATCGCCTTGCGAGCACTGGGCTTGTGCGCCCACGCACTGCACGATCCGAACCTCGCCGCGACCCGTCTGCGCGGCGCGATCCGGGTGGCTCGCCGGGCTCGGGCCGGTACCGCTGAGGCCGAAGCCCGGATGAGCTACGCGCTGGTGCTCGACGACCTCGGCCGGCCCCGCGACGCACTGGCCGAAGTGGACCGCGCCTGCTCGGTGCTCGGCGGCCTGCGGCGGGGCCGGGCGATCATGCAACGGGCCCTGGTGCTCCGGCGGATCGGCCGCGACGACGATGCGATGGCCGGCTACCAGAAGGCGATGGCCGTGTTCCAGCGCCACGATGACCGGCTGTGGCTGGCCCGGACCCTGGTCAATCGGGGAATGCTGCACGTGTACCGCGGTGAACTGGCCGCCGGGCAGGCCGACCTCGACGACGCCGAGCGGATGTTCACCCAGCTCGGTCTGGCCACGGCGGTCGCCCAAACCCAGCACAACATGGGATTGCTCGCCGCCCGCGCCGGTGACGTCCGGGCCGCCCTCCACCACTTCGACCGATCCGGCGACCGGTTGCGAGACACCGGCGCCGGTGCGATCACCGAGCAGAGCCGGGCCGAACTGTTCCTGCTGGCCCGGCTGATGCCGGAAGCACGGGCGGCGGTGACGGCCGCCATCTCGGCCGCTGCGACCGGCCGGATGCCCGCCCGGCTGGGGCAGGCACAGCTGCTCGCGGCCGAGATCGCTCTCGTCGGCGGTGACGCTGAGGAGGCGCGCCGGCTGGCAGCGAGGGCCCGTGTCACGTTCGCTCGGCAGGATCGTCGCAAGTGGACGCTCCTGGCCCGCCGGGTGGAGATCGGCGCCCGCATCGCCTTGAACGGCGGCGATCGGCGTACGCTGCGGGCGCTGGAGGAGTGTGGCGATCAGCTCGCCGAGGCGGCCTGGCCGCTGCGAGCCTGGGACGCGTGGATCGATGCCGGCCGGGTGGCCGTCGCCGTCAAGGATCTGACCGCGGCTCGGCGCTGTGTCGAGAAGGCGGCCGTTGCGCGTACGCGCGGCCCGGCTCCGCTGCGGGCCCGAGCCTGGCACGGCGCTGCCCTCCTGGCGCTGCACACCGGTGATGTGGCGACCGCGAAACGGCGGGCGGCGGCGGCGTACCGGGCCGTCGAGCGGCACCAGGCCAGCCTCGGCGCCACCGAACTCGGCGTACACGGCGGTGCGGCCGGCGTCGACAGCGCCGGACTGCGCCTGCGGCTGTGTCTCGATGACGGAGACCGGCGCGGCGCCTTGCGATGGCTGCAGCGCGTACGCGCAGCCGCGTCGCAGCTGCCGCCGGCCCGGCCCGCCGAGGATCCCTTCGTCCGGGCTCGCCTGGCCGAACTGCGGGCGCTCAGTGCCGAGATGGCGACGGCCGATCACGATTCCGCCCGGATGAACCGGCTCGTACGCCGCCAGCGCGCGATCGAGACGGAGATCCGTCACCGCAGCTGGCAGGCACCGGCGATCACCGGTGAGCGGCTGCGGCCGCCGTCGCCGGCCGAATTGGCTTCAGCACTGGGAAACCGGGCGCTGATGGAGCTGTTCGTCCTCGATGACACCTTGCATGCGCTGGTACTCGTGGACGGGCGGGTCCACCATCGCGTGGCCGGCGCCGCCGGCGCCGTGGCCATCGAGGTCGCGTCGCTGCGCTTCGGCCTCGAACGGGCGCTGGTGCATCGCGCCGATCCCACGGCGTACGCCCGCGCCGCGCGATCGGTGGCGCAATCCGCGGACGCGCTCGACGGCTTGCTGTTCCATCCACTGTCGACATTGCTGGCGGATCGCGACCTCGTCCTCGTGCCAACGGCCGCACTGCATGCGTTGCCGTGGTCGGCCCTGCCGTCGCTGCGGGGCCGGCCCGTCTCCGTCAACCCCTCTTCGGTGTTGTGGTGGCAGCGACAGGCTTCGCCTCGGCGTACCGGTGATGTCGTCCTGATCGCAGGCCCGGCGCCGGAGCATGCGCCGATCGAAGTGCGGGCCCTGCATCGGGCGATGCCCGGTTCTCGGGCCGTCCGCGGCGCCGAAGCGACCGCAGCGCGGGTTCTGGCGAGCCTCGACGCGGCCGCGACCGGCCACATCGCCTGCCATGGCGAGTTCCGGGCGGACAACCCGCTCTTCTCCCATCTGAGCCTGGCCGACGGGCCGTTGACGCTGTGCGACCTGTCGACCCTGCGCAACCCGCCCGATCTGCTGGTGCTGTCGTGTTGCCGGGCCGGCGTCTCGGCCGTGCACGCCGGGGACGAGGTGCAAGGGCTGGCCATGGCGCTGCTCGCCCTCGGTACGCGAACCGTTATCGCCAGCCTCGGGCTGGTGGACGACGCCGCGACGAAGCAGCTGATGCTCGACTTTCACGCCCGGCTGCGCACCGGTGGTACGCCCGCCGCCGCGCTGGCCGCGGCTCTGGCCTCGACGCCGGATGCGGATCGGCTGGGGCTGGCCGGTTTCGTCTGCCTCGGTGTCGGATAGCGAGCGGCGCGGCATACCGCCGCGCCGCTCGGTGAAGGTCGGTTCACCCGGCCCATTCGGCGCTGGACAGCGCCGGCACCGGAATCGCCCGGACGTCGCCGTGCGGACCGTGGTGCGGCCGGCGGCGTCCCTTCTGGACGGTCGTGGTGTTCGTGAAGATCAGCGTGCTGACCTGCTGAGCGGTCAGCGCCTGGCCGTAGATCCGGACGTCGCGGATGTCACCGGCGAACCCGTCGGCGCCCTTGCCCTGCCCGATGAACAGCCGGCCCGCGGCGGCGAAGGGCTTGACGAAGACCGAGGTGCAGTCCGCGGCGAAGACGCCGTTGATGTAGAGGGTCTGCTTCGAGGTCGCCGCGTCGTAGACGCCGGTGATCTGCGTCCAGACCCCGATCGGGACCGGTCCGGGCAGGTACGCGGTCGTGGTCTGGCCGGAGCCGTCGTCGGCCACGGCCCGGCGGAACATCCAGCCGTGCATCGTCGGCGAGTAGCCGATGTCGAAGCCGCTGATCGTGGTCGCGTCCTGGCTCACCGCGACGGACTCGCCGTCGGACAGCTTGGCCAGGCGTACCCAGGCGGCGATGGTGTAGCTGCCGCCCGGTCCGGTGTAGACGGCCGGACCCGGTGCCGCGACGACACTGGAGGTGCCGTTGAACGTGGCGAAGGCTCCGGTGCCCGCCTCGGTCCCCCACGCCACCTGCGTGGCGGCCGCCGGGTAGTTGCCGGTCGCGTCGGCCACGACCGTGCCCGAGCCTTCGTCCAGCTTCCAGAACGCGTTCGCGCCCGGCGCCAGCTCCAGCCCGTCGAGCGCCCGCTGGTAGGCCCTGACCTCGCGGACCGCTCCGGGCAGGAAGCCGGCCGGCGGTCCGTTGACCTGACCGCGGCCGATCGCCAGCACACCCTTGGCGGCGAACGCCTGGGAGGCGGTGAACGGCGCTACGCCGGCGAGCGTTCCGTTGACGTAGAAGCTCATCAACCCGGCCACAGCGTCATAGACACCGGCCAGATACGTCCACACTCCCTCGACCGCCGGGGCCGATACCTTGATGGAACCGGCGGAGACGGTGTCGGAGGTCGCCCGCTGGAACACCCACGTCTGGTCCTGGCCCGAGTACACGATGCCGACGGCGCTGGTGATGTTCGCATCCTGGCTGACGACCGTGCCCGTGCCCGGGTAGGTCCGGTCGATCCGCGCCCACGCCGTGACGGTGAAGCTCGCCCCGGCGCTGGTGTCCAGTACCGGCCCCGCCGTCTGGATCGAACTGGTGGTGCCGTTGAACACCGCGCTGCCGCCGGCGCCCGGCAGAGGCTGCCAGCTCACCGCGTTCGCGGTGGCCGGGAATTTCGCCCGCTGCTCGGTCACCGCCGTGCCCGAGGTCTGGTTCAGCCGCCAGTACGCCCGCGGAGCCGCGTCCCGGACGAGCATCTGCAAGCGGTACGCGTAACCGTGGACCCCGGCGTACAGGGCGGTGCCGTCGGTGGTGAGCATGGTCGTGTAGTCGCCGACGCCCACCGCGCTCGTCATCTGCGCCGACTGCTTGATGGCGCCGTTGAACAGGCTGATCTCGTACGCGCTGCCGTTGCTGCCGGCGAAGAGCTGGTCGCCGGTGTAGACGAGGCTGACCGGGCCGAAGCTGATCAGCGTACCGCCCAGCCGTGGAGAGGTCCACAGTGGATCGTTCGTCCACGGGTCGGCGATGGACAGCGCATAGGTGTACCCGTGTACGCCGACGTAGAGCCGGGCGCCGTCGGTGGCGAGCGTACCGGTGTAGTCTCCGGTGCCCACCGCGCTGGCGAGGCGGATGAAACGCGCGATGGTTCCGTCGGCGGCGTTCAGTTCGTAGGCGTACCCGTTGGAGGCGGCGAACAGCCGGCCGTTGGCGGCCAGCGGAGTCACCTGGGCGTAGGAGAAGGTTCCGCTCAGGGCCGGGCTCGTCCAGACCGGCTTCTGCGAGATGTCCGCGAGCTGCAGGGCGTACATGTAGGCGTGAACGCCCGCGTAGAGCAGATTGCCGTCGCTGCCCAGCCGGGTGCGGTAGTCGCCGACCCCGATCGAGCTGCCGACCAGGACGTTGCGGAGGTAGACGCCGTCGGACAGGCGCAGCTCGCCGACGTAACCGTTGCAGCCGGTGTACATGCGGCCGTTGACGATCAGCAGATCCACCGGACCGTCGCCGGAGCCTCCGGCCGGACCGCTCGTCCATATTGGACGCGTCCACGCCGTGCTCAGGGGCAGCGCGCAGACCCGGCCGAACGCGCCGACGTAGAGGTTGGTGGCGTCGGCGTACAGCACCGCGTTCAGGTCGCCGGTGCTCTTGAGCTGGATGCTCTGCTTCACCACGCCGCTCACCGGGTCGCACTCGGCGACCCAGCCGTTGGACGACTCGAAGACCCGGCCGTTCGCGGTGAGCGTGGTGACCGGTGCGTAGTTGTCCGCGCTTGCGATCTGCCGGTTCCAGCTCGTGCCGAGAGCCTGGTCCTGTGACACCGTTCCCAGGGTCGGCTGACCCAGCCGGAGCAGCAGCCGCGTGAGCGTGGGAATGAACGGCGCGAAGACGTTCTCCTCGCACCAGCCGCGCTGCGAGTCGTTCCAGGACTCCAGCGGCGCCAGCGAAGTGGCATCGTTACCGGCCTTGGTGGGGAAGCGCGACCGGATCGCCGCGATCGTGATGCTCGTCCCGCCCGTGCTCAGGATGTCCTTGAGCGCCTGCTGAGACAGCTGCGCCGCCTCGCTCGTCGCGCGTACGCCATCGCTGCCGTCCTTGCCGGACAGCAGGGTGGAGTCGCCCCAGATCCGGTACGGCTTCTGCTGTTGTTCGGAGGAGACCCACAACGAGTTGTCGTTGTAGTAGTCGTGCAGGCCCGCGGTACCGAGTTGGGCCGCGGCACTGGTGAGCGCGGTCAGGTAGCTCTGGTACGCGTCGATCTGGCCGTTCTGCCGCCCCGGGCGCAGCCCGGCGCCGGTCGCCCGCTGAACGAAGGTCGCGGCCTCCTGAACGGTCTGCGGATCCAGCGACGGACCCTGGTACGCCGGCACATACAGCTGCCGCGCCGACAGGCCCGGCTGCAGCGCCGGTGTCATGAACTTGACCCGGTCCCAGTCGGCCACCGGCAGCAGGCTGCTCGTCGCCGCCCAGTCGATGAACCACTGCATCACCAGGGTCTTGTTGATCAGGTGACCGGCCGCGAAGGAGTCCTGCAGGAAATGGTCGGCGTACCCGTGATACAGCCACGCCTGCCGGGTCAGAATCGCTTTGGTGTCACCGCTCGCCTTGAACGCCGCCACCGCGGTGTCCCGGGCGATCAGGTGCGATGCGAGCCACCGGTGCCACGCGTAGGGCGCGAAGTGGCAGGCGTTGCGGGCCAGCAGACCCTGGTAATGGTTCGGCCCCAGGCCGGCGGTCAGCTGGTCCAGGCCCTGGGTCTCCATGATGGAGTTGACGAGGCTCAGCGTCCACGGTGCGCAGGCGGCGTCGGCGAACTGCTTCCCCGGGTTCGACCCGGTGAGCAACGCCGTCAGCTGGTTGAAGCTCTCCTGGCGGATCACCTGCAGGATCGGCATCAGGATGGGCGCGCCGGTCGTGTCGATGGCCTCCGGGTTGGCCAGGTAGTCGGGCAGGGCGTTGAGTTCGCCGTAGGTCATCAGCACGTTGTCCGGACCCAGCCGCAGCGTCCGGATCGCCGGCGCGATGCGGGCGATGTCCTGCTCCGTGACGCTGTACGGCTGGGTCTGCCACAACGTCATCAGCGCGATCTGCTGCTTCAGGCGTACGTCCCAGACGCCGGGCGTACGCAGGGAGATGTCGACGAGGTCCTGAGTCGGCCCGTCGCCGAGGTAGCGGTGCTCGAACGAGGAGTGGCGCTGGACGGATGCCGACGGCCCCGGGCGTACGCGCACCCGTGAGCCGCTCGGGGACCAGCCGGCCGCACCGCGGTCCGCGACGACCGCCGCGGCGAAGCGATCCGCGGCTTCCTCCCAGGGCTGGCCGGGTCCGTCGACGGCCGCCGTCGCCTGCTGGACGGTGTGCGCCACCTCGTGCGCCAGCAGGCTCAAGCCGGCCGGCTCATCCGGGCGGTACGCACCCGAGCGGAAGAACACGCCCGATCCGCTGGCGACCGCATCGGCGCCGTACGCCCGAGCGGCCGCATCAGCGGCCGGACCGGTGTGTACGCCCACCGCCGACAGATCGGCGCCGAGCCGCCGCTCCAGCACGGTACGCAGATCGGCCGGCAGCGGCCGGGCCTCCTCGTGCGCGTTCCACGCCTGCTCCAGAAGAGCGGCGCCGTTCCTGACACGTGGCATGGTTCCTTCCCTTCCACGGATTCCGGCGATCTGCCGGTGCCAGGAAGACGGCGGCCACACCGAGCCCGATACCTTACGTCGCACTCCCGACAGCCACCCCACCGAAAGCGGCGCCCACCCACAACACCGGCGCCATCACTGACCCACGGACATGGCAGGCCCCGGCCGCCCGGCGGCCGGGGCCGGTCTCCGACGTGAGCAACGGACAGTGAGTCACGCGGACCTTGGACATGAAGCTTTTGATCATGAGGTTAAGGGCTTAGAGGAAGCGCCACAGGTGGTCGCTGGTGCCGTTGTCGTCCCAGATGACGATCTGCGCGCCCAGCGCGGTGGAGGCGCCGCTGACGCCGAGGACCCGCCCGCCGTTGGCGCACTGGATGCGGAATGCGCCGTTGCCGCCGTAGCGCAGCCGCCAGCGGTGATCGTTGGTGCCGTTGTCGGCCCACTGCACGACCCGGGAACCGTTGGCGGTGGCGGCGTTCTCGACGCCCAGAACCTTGCCGCTATTGGAGTTGCGCAGCCGCAGGTACCCACCGCCGTCGACGATCGCCGTCCACAGGTGGTCGGCGGTGCCGTTGTCGTCCCACTGGACTACCAGGCCACCGTCCGCTGTGGACATGCTCTGTACGCCCACCACCAAACCGGTCGCGACGTTGCGGATCCGCCGCGCTCCGGTAGGGATGAACCGCCACTGGTTGTCCAGCGTACCGTTGTCGGGATCCTGAACCGCCTGCGCCCCTTGAGCCGTAGAGCCGTTGAGCAGACCCAGAAGCTTGCCGCTGTTGCCGTTTCGGATCTTGTGAGTGCCGTCGCCGACGTCGGTGATCGTCCACCGGTGGTCGGCGGTGCCGTTGTCCGCCCATTGCAGCACCCGGGCATTGTCCGCAGTGGACATATTCTCCACACCCAAGACCTTGCCACTGTTGAGGTTACGCACCCGGACCGCGCTGCCGTCGAGGATCAGGTCCCAGTCATGGTCGGCGGTGCCGGTGTCGCCCCACTGCAACGCCAGGCCGCCGTCGGCCGTGGACATGTTCTGGATGCCCAGAACCAGGCCGCTGGCCGCGTTCGCCAGCCGGTAGCCGGCACCGGATCCACCGCCGGATACATTCCAGTAGACGGCGTAGTTGAAGCCGTGCGCGTCGTAGAACGGGCCGAGGTTGACGGTGGATCCGTTCGCCGAAGCCGTGAAGGCGAGCGCCGTGGTGCTCGTACGCGCAACCGAAGCGGGATTCAGCGCGGGCGACCCGCTCAGCGACGTGGAGCCGTAGTTACCGGCGAGGACAACCGGCCCGTATACGGCGGCGGCAACGGCGGCGTTGTCGTTGGCCGATCGCATGATCACACGCATCGGCAGGCGTACGCTCACCACGTCGCCGGACGCCCACGAGCGGGTGAGGACGGCGTACGTGCCGGGGGTGGCCGCGATGCTCTGAGCGACGCCGTTGACGCTGACGGTTGCGCCGCTCGTCCAGCCGGGGATCCGGATCCGCATCGTCCACGACCCGGCGGCGTTGCCGGTCACCGCCAGTGTCGTGGTGTCAGACGCCGGATAGCTGGTGGTCTGCGTGACCGTGATCCCGCGCTGTGTCCAGGTCAGCACCGACGGCATGAACAGGTTCACGGTCAGCGTAGTGCCGTTGAAGAAGTAGATCGAGTCCATGAGCTTGGTGTTGGACTCGATGCCCGTTCCCTGGCAGCACCAGAAGGTCGTGTAGTCGGTGCTCCAGGTGCCGCCGCCCCAAGCTGGGCCGAGGCCCCGGCGGGCACCGGGGTTGAGCGAGGTGAAGTACGTGATGTGCCCGTGGCCGTCGGCCGGGTTCTGCGCGCCGATGAGGTGGTTGAGCAGCGCCCGCTCGTAGAAGTCGAAGTACGCCGCCTGGTCCGGGTTCAGCTGCCACAGCTCGCGAGTGAGCTTCAGCATGTTGTACGAGTTGCAGTGCTCGCAGGTGTCCGCGTTGAGGAAACCGGCGATGGCGTTGGGCGCACGGAAGTGCTCGGCCTGGCTGTTGCCGCCGATGACGTAGGAGTGCGCGTTGACGGTGAAGTTCCACGCGTTCGCCGCGATGTCGCGATAGCGGGCAGTGCCGGTCGCCTTGTACTCCCGGGCCGCACCGATCCACTTGGGCACCTGGGTGTTCGCGTGCAACCCGTTGAGCTGGTCCTGATTGGACGCCAGCGGGTTGAAGACGGCGGCGTGGTCGAACCGCTGCGCGGCGGTCAGCCAGCGCGCGTCACCGGTCTGCTGGTAGAGGTCGGTCAGGACGGCGTTCATGCCGCCGAACTCGGTGCCCAGGACGGCTTGCATCTGGCTCGAAGTCAACCGCCCGGTCCGGGCGTCGACCCAGCCGGCCAGGGCCAGCAGCACATCGCGCGCCTGCGTACTGCCGATGTACCGCCAGACGTCGAGCAGGCCGGCCAGGGTCTTGTGGATGCAGTAGTACGGGACGTTGCCGTTGGTGAGCGTACGGGCTTCCAGGCGGCTGAACTCCGACTCCGGGAAGCCCGACAGGTAGCCGGCGCCGAACCCGGCGGCCGCATTGTTGGCCTGGCATTTGGCCAGCTCCGCGACCATGAGAACGGCCTTGTCGCGGCACGTGGTGTCGCCGAGGACGGCGTACGCCTGCGCCCAGGCGGTCAGGAAGTGACCTTGGACGTGCGTACGGAACGGAAACGCCGGCGCATCCCAGCCACCGGTGGCCGCCGCACCCTGCGTTGACATGCCGTGGTTGGCGCGGAAGTTGAACAGCAACCGGTTGACGTCGACGAACCGGAGATAGGACAGGGTCCGGTTCTGGTTGTCGAGCCAGCGGCTCGCGGTCAGGCGTACCTGGCCGAGGTCGAAGGCGTACGCCGAGACGCCGATGTCCGCCCGAGCCGGCGGAAGTACGCCGTGAGCGGCCTCAGCGAGCGCGACGATGGGAAGAGTGGCAACGGCGGAGAAGCCGGCCGCCTGTAACAGCCGCCGGCGGTTGATGGGCGAGTACATGCTGTCCTCCAGGGCGGGTTAGCCCGGGTGCGGGAGTCGGGGACGCTGTCCCTCCTGAGGGGAGGCGGCCCGGCCGGGGCCGTGATAACGCAAACCCGGCGTGCGCCGGTCGATCGGCGCAGTGACGTTTCTCGCACCGCAGAACTGTTATGGCGAACCCCGCCACGTGGCCGGCATCGCATCGCGGATTCACCGGGCCCAGGCGGTGCGGCGCAGGAACGAGCTGTCCTCGGCGAAGGCCTGCGTCCCGTCGGGAACCTCGATGTAGATGCCGCCGTCACGCCGGCGCAGGACGTGTGCGGGGTAGTTGTGGGACTGCAACACCACCGATCCGTCCACCGATCCGGGCTGGATGCAGAACGTCGCATCCTCCCGGAACAGCACCGTGCCGTCGTCGGTGCTGAACCGCAGCCGCATCATGTAATGGCGCAGATAGCGGCCGTCGGCGGCCCGGAAGGAGAAGCAGCGCGCGTCCGCGAGTCCACGCACGACAGTGAAGGTGGCTCGCTGCCGTGTAGACGATCCGCTGGACTCGGTCACCGGGCTGATCGCCGCGTACACCGTGGCGGAGGCGCTCAGGTACTGGTTCGGTACGCCCACCGCCGCCAGCGACCACGCGCCCAGCGCCATGCCGCCGCCCGATGGGGACGACCGCGCCGGCGGCTTTGCAGACGGCGAAGCGATGACGGCAGACGCGATCGGTGACGGCGGTGCGGATGTGATGACCAAACCGGGCGGCCTCGGCACCGGATCGGGCAAGGTCGCATACGTGACGGCGGGTCCGCCGACGATCACCGCTCCGGTGGCCAGAGCCGCCAGCGGATGGGCGCTCACCGCCTGAGCCAGCTTGCCGATGAACGAGGAAGGCACCGCGCCCATCGCCGGGGAGCCGACCGCCGTCGCGACCCCCGGCAGGACGCCCTTCGCCGCCAGCATCGCCGTAAGCCCCGCCGGCACCGGCAGCGCGGTGAAGCTGAGCAGAAGCCGTTCGAGCGGGATCAGCCCCGCCGCGGGCCGCCGGCACGCCGGGCAGCCGCGCACGTGCCGGCCGATTCGCTTGCGCCACAATGGCGTACGCCGGCCGTCCCAGCCGGTGATGTCGGCCTGCAGCTGCGCGCAGCGCGGCCGGGCCGCCAATGCGGCGGCGATCGACCGGCTCACCTCCAGCTGCTCGCGCATCCTTTGCAGGCGTACGCCGGTGTGCGCGACGGTCAGCCCGATCGCGCCGGCGACTTCGACCCGGGTGAGCCGGCCGGCCGTTTCCTGCCACCACAACGACAGCAGTACGCGGTGATCGGGATCGAGCCAGCGACCGGCCTCGACGACCTGGCGCCGCTGGCCCGACAGGTTCAGGTGGACCAGAGCCACGTCCTGCACGTCCGAACCGGACTGCGCCATCTCGTCCAGCTCGGCCGTGGTCAGTACGCCGTCGGACCGGCGCTGCCGATGCCGGTACGTGCTGATCTGGCGGATGGCGATGGCGACCAGCCAGGGCCGGAACGATCCGGGATCGCGTAAGGCCGGAAGGTCGCGTACCACACGAAGCAGGGTTTCCTGCACGACGTCGTCCACATCGACGTGCCCGCTCAGCGCGCGGCCTGCGATGTTGTACAGCAGCGGCAGATGCGCCGCGACCAGTTCGCCGAACGCCCGATCGTCACCGCTCTGGGCCGCTCGGACGAGCCGTTCGGCGTCGGCGGCCGGTGTCGTGGTGAGGTTTCGGCGGGCGAGCATCATCGCCTCCCTGGCGTCGATCGGGCGATCTGCGGGCCGGGATGCGAAGCCGCCCGGGATACGGGCGATCACGGCCGGAGGATGAACGGGGAGAAGGCATGTGATCGTTCACATCAGACCAGCTGCGAGCCGCCTTTCCGGGCAGGATTATCAGGTGTTTCGTCGCCGTCACAGACGTAACACTTATGCAGTGTGATCGGTCACATCGGCGGACGTCAAGATGGCCGCCGAAACTCTTTCGGCGGCCGCCACGGCGGGCGCGTCACACGAGCGGCATCACCCGCGCGACCCGGATCGACGTCGCGGTACGGCCGGCCGCCAGCTGTGACTGCGCCTCCACTTCGAAGGCGTCACGGTGCCCGGACAGCAGTGATCCGCTCGGGCCGACGGGGGCGGCGCCGTCCGGGCCGCGCCCGTCGCCGATGCGGTTCGTCAGTGGACCGTCACAGGGTGGGATCCTTGAAAATCAAACGGTTCGGCGTGCCCGCCAGGTTGCCGCCCACGACACCCGTGGTGGCGTTGCTGATGATCCACGCTTCCAGCGCCGCCTGGCTGGTGTCGCCGAAGCGGGCCTTGTAGAGCACCGCCAGCCCGGCCGCGTGCGGTGTGGCCATCGACGTGCCGCTGAAGAGGGCGGTGGTGTTGCCCGGCAACGTCGACAGGATGCCGGAACCGGGCGCGTAGATGTCCACGCAGGCGCCGGTCGACGAGTAGCTCGCCCGCGCGTCGTTGGACTCCGTCGCCGCCACCGCGAGCGCGGCGGTGATGTTGCGCGGCAGGCGGTCACACGAGTCGGCGCCGGTGTTGCCGGCCGACGTGGCCAGGAAGACGCCACTGTTGATCATGTTGGTCAGCGCGGTCGCGAGCGTCGCGTCGAAGGTCCAGTTCCACGAGGTGTTCGCGACGGCCGGCTTGACGGCGTGGCCGGTGACCCAGTCGACGCCCTTGATCGTGGCCGACGTCCTGCCGCCGCCCGCGCAGTTCAGGATCTTCACCGCGTGCAGCGTCACGCCCTTGGCCACGCCATATAGCGCCGAGCCGATGGTGCCTGCGACGTGCGTACCGTGCCCGTCGCAGTCGGTGCTCTTGCCGCCGATCGCGTTGAACTCCCAGATCGCGCGGCCCTGGAACTGCGGGTGGCTCACGTCGATGCCGGTGTCGATGACGTACGCGTGCACGCCGGCACCGGTGGTGGTATAGGTGTACGAATTGGACAGTGGCAGGTTCGCCTGGTCGATGCGGTCGATGCCCCACGCCGGCGGGTTGGGCTGCGTGGTCTCCGTGGCGTTGTCGACCCACGCGTCCTGCGAGATCCTCAGCACGGCCGGGTCGCGCTGCAGGGCCCGCAGTTGACCGGGGTTCAGCGTGGCGGCGAAGCCGTTGACGGCGTACTCGTAAACGGCGCTCGGCTGAGCACCGAGGACCTGGGCGAGTCCGCGCGGGTTCGCGCCGGCCCGCAACTGGACGATGTAGTCATTGGCGATCGGGCGTACGCCCTCGGCGGCGCGGACCGCGGTGACCGGAACCCCGGCGGCCTGGGCGGGTGCGAAACCCACCGTGGCGGCGGCGAACCCGGCCGCGGCCACGGCCGCCAGGATGTGCGTCTTGCGCATGGTTGTCCTCCCCAAGGCCGGGGCAGGGGGTGGCCCCGGCGATTAGGCGAGAACCTATGCGCTAACTGACTGCCCAGTCAACCACTCATCGCCGTCAATCAGCAGCGTGGTGATCCGCGCATGACCGCGGACAAGCCCGGGTATTCACGTCGGGTTCTGGCCAATCCGGGCAGGACAATTCCCGGTAAGGAGGTCGCGGCGATGGAGAGTCGCGCGAAAGTGATGGGCCATGCCGCCCATCCGATCCTGATCGTCTTCCCGCTCGGGTTGCTGAGCACGGCGGTGATCTTCGATGTGATCTATCTGATCAACGATCGGCCGAACTTCGCCGTCGCCGCGGCGTACGCCATGGCGGCGGGCGTCATCGGCGGCCTGATCGCGGCCGTCTTCGGCCTGGTCGACTGGCTCGGGATCCCGGCCGATACGCGGGCGAAGCGGATCGGATCGTGGCACGGTGTGGGCAACGTCGTCGTGGTCGGCCTGTTCGCGATCAGCTGGCTGCTGCGCGTGGGCGGTGACGAATGGCGGCCGAACGCGCTGGCCCTCATCCTCAGCTTCGCCGGCTTCGCGGTGGCCGGTGTCACCGGCTGGCTCGGCGGCGAGCTGGTGGAACGGCTGGGTGTCGGGGTGGACGACGGCGCCGATCTGAACGCGCCCAGTTCGCTGTCGCAGGGTGTCATGTCCCGCCGTTGACCATAAACCGCCCGCCTCAGCGGCATCGCGGCCGTCCCCCCGGGGGCCTTGCGGTGCCGCCTGATAGTGGCCGGACCGCTCCCAGCCGGCCACGAGGCGGGCGGGCCGCCGGCCTGCCCACGACCGGCGGCGTTCCTCCGTGCTGCTTCGTAGCCTGCCCGCTCCGTAAGGGCGCAAACTCCAGCGCACCAAATTCGACACTGCTCCTTTTTGCCCGACGCCTACCCGCCGGGATCGGCAGCAAACACGTTTGCCCAGGCCGGACCGGGTAGTGCGGCGGCAACGACAGCGATCGGATGGGCGTGAGCCGCTAGAACAGCGTCGGTGCCGGCACCGGTCCGGGCTCGGGCAACGCCTCCAGCTCCGGTACGCGTACGCGCACCTGCTCGTGGAAGCGGCGGGCGAGCGCCAGCGCCTCGGCGTTGTCGGGCGTATGAACGAACACCGTCGGCGAACGGCCTTCGCGCAGCCAGCCGGTTACCACGCCGACCCAGTACTGCCACCCCTCGACGGTCGCAGCGATGTCGTCGCGGCCGAGATAGCGCAGGATCGGGCGATCGGTGAGCGCCTGCGATCGGCGTGGCATCCGCGGCTTCTTCGTCCACGCGTCCCGCTCGGCGGCACTGGCCGGCGGTCTGTCGAAGAACGCGACGGTGTCGAACGGGATCCACTCGGCGCCGGCGCCGGCGAGCACCGCCTCCAGGCGCCGGGTGGCTTCGGGGTCGTCGAAGAAGGCCCGGTGGCGCACTTCCACGGCGTACCGGTGGGATGGCGGCAGGCGGCGCAGGCAGTTGGCGAGCACCGGGAGATCGGCGGGGCCGAACGAGCCCGGTAGTTGCAGCCAGAGTGCGTGCGTACGCGGCCCGAGGGGCTCGATCGCGTCCAGGAAAGCGCGCAGATCCGCCTCGATGCCGGTGAGGCGCCGCTCATGCGTGATCGTCCGCGGCAGCTTGACGACGAACCGGAACCCGGGATCGGTCTGCCGCGCCCAGGATTCCACGGCGCTGCGGGCCGGTGTCGCGTAGAACGTCGTGTTGCCCTCGACCGCGTTGCACCAGCCGGCGTAGGCGCGCAGCCGGGCCCCGGCGCCGAGCGGATGCGGCAGGAAACGGCCCTGCCACGGCTTGTGTGTCCACATTGCACAGCCCACGTGAAGCCGCTTCGCTTGTCCCACCCAACCACCATATACGGCGCTTATCGCACCGGTCTGGAACCTATTCCCGGCGCGGAGCATCGTAGAGGTATGAGGCCGACACAACACCTGACCGCAGCCATCGCGCTGACGATGCTGGCCGCCTGTACGCCCACCCCGCAACCGGATCCGCAGCCCGAGCCCGGCTGCGCGCCCGAGGTCCGCCACGATCAGCTGCCCGAATGGGCGCGCACAGGATTCAGCGAAGGCGCTCGGGTTCCGTACTCGCTGGGCCGGTCGGGCCGGATCGTCGCGGTGCTGTTCGGCTACCCGCTGACGCAGCCGCCGGTCGACGGCAAGAACAACAAGATCCTCTGGGTGGCGAGCCCGGCGCCCGCCTCGCCGAAGGCCGATCCGCCACCGTCGGCCGATCTCGTCATCGAGGCCCGGCTCGCCGGCCGGGGCGACCCGGTACGCCAAGAGGTCGACGGCGGGCCCGGTCCGTCAATTGTGGACGTTCCCGGGCCGGGGTGCTGGCGGATGTCGCTGAGCTGGTCCGGGCGTACCGACACGATCGACGTCGAGTACGCCACGCCCTGACGCACGGACTCTCCTAGTGCCGGCTGTTCAGTTGTGCCGCTGACAGTGCAGCGCCCGGACGTGATTTTCGGGCACATTCCGACCGGACGACCCGTAGCGCCCCAGTCGGCGCTCGGGGTAGAAATACACGGTCAGAGAGCGCTCTCCCGCACCGCCCTGCTCATACCCGTCCACATGCACTGTCAGCACCGAGAGAGCGTTGCCGCGCAGGATCGCTGCCGGCAGCAGAGAGGCACAGCATGATGAGCACAAGTCCCCCAGGAACGCCCGCGGGTTCCGGCGACGGCCGCCCGCGGCGCCGCCGGTTCGCCCTGGGCCTGGTGGCCACGGCGACCGTCGCCATGGTCGGCACGGCCGGTGCGGCCGCGGCGGTGCCCCCGCCGGCCGGCGCACCCGACCTCGGGGTCAACGTGACCGTCTTCGATCCCAGCATGCCGGTCGCCGGCATCCAGGCCACCCTGGACGCCGTCCACGCCGCGCAGGTCAACAACGAGATGGGCACGAACCGGTACGCGTTCCTGTTCAAGCCCGGCACCTACGGCACGCCCGAGCACCCGCTGCAGATCAAGGTCGGCTACTACACCGAGATCGCGGGGCTGGGCGCCTCCCCCACCGACGTCATGATCAACGGCAAGATCGAGGTCTACAACCGCTGCCTGGGCCCCGGCGGAACCAGCAACTGCCTGGCCCTGGTGAACTTCTGGCGGACCCTGTCCAACCTGTCCCTGACCGTCAACTCCCTCGGGCAGGACGGCTGCCGCGCTTCGGCCGACTTCTGGGCGGTCTCCCAGGCCGTCTCGATGCGGCGGCTGAACATCAGCGGTGCCAACCTGTCGCTGATGGACTACTGCACGGCCGGGCCGCAGTTCGCCAGCGGCGGCTTCATCGCCGACTCCCGGCTGCCGTTCGTCATCAACGGATCGCAGCAGCAGTGGCTCATCCGCAACAGCGAGATCGGCGGCTGGTCCAACGCCGTGTGGAACCAGGTCTTCACCGGCGTAGTGGGCGCGCCCGGTGACGCCGGGTTCCCCAACCCGCCCTACACCACGCTCGCCACCACCCCGCTCAGCCGGGAGAAGCCGTACCTGTTCGTCGACGCGGACGGCGACTACAACGTCCGCGTACCGGCGGCTCAGGTGAACACCAGCGGCATCTCGTGGGCGAACGGGCTCACCGCCGGGCGTACCGTGCCGCTGAGCGACTTCTTCGTGGCCCGGCCGTCGGACTCGGTCCAGGTCATCAACAACCAGCTGGCCCGGGGCAAGAACCTCCTGCTGACCCCCGGCGTGTACGACATCGCCCGCAGCATCGAGGTCAAGCGCCGTGACACCGTCGTCCTCGGCCTGGGTCACCCGACCCTGACCGCGATCGACGGCTCCACTCCGCTGGACGTGGCCGACGCCTCGGGCATCATCATCGCCGGCGTCACCATCGACGCGGGCCTGGAGGAGTCCCCGGTGCTGCTGCGGGTCGGCAAGAAGCACGGCAGCAACTCGGGGTCGGCCGCGAACCCGACCACACTGTCCGATGTGTACTTCCGCGTCGGTGGACCGCACATCGGCAAGACCGACATCGCTCTGCAGGTCAACAGCGACCACGTCCTCATCGACCACACCTGGGTGTGGCGGGGCGATCACGGCGTGGAGGGCTTCACCGACACCGAGCGGTGGAACACCAACACCGGCCGGTACGGCGCCGTCATCAACGGCGACGACGTGACCGCCAACGGGCTGTTCGTCGAGCACTTCCAGCGCTACAACACGGTCTGGAACGGCGAGCGCGGCACCACCATCCTCTACCAGAACGAGCTGCCTTATGACCCGCCGACCCAGGCCGACTGGATGAACGGCGACGTCGAGGGGTACGCCGGCTACAAAGTCGGCGACCGCGTGCGTACGCACACCCTCTACGGCGGCGGCGTCTACGTGTTCAACCAGAACAACCCGTCCATCCACACGGAGAACGGGTTCGAGGTGCCCGAGACGCCGGGCGTACGGCTGCACCACATCATGACGGTCAACCTCAGCGCCGGCACCATCGACCATGTGGTCAACGGCGTCGGCGGGCCGGCCGACACGTCCCGCATCGGCGCCCCGGTATACATCACCGACTATCCGGCGCCCTGATCCTTTCCCACCTCGGGCCGGCCGGCGACCATCCGGCCGGCCCGAGCTGTGTAGGCCGTGGTTCAGGACCGGTGGGTCAGGCTGTTCACCTCGTCGGCGGACAGCTCGATGGCCGCCGCGGCCATGTTCTCCTCCAGATGGCCGATCGAACCGGTGCCGGGGATCGGCAGCATGGCCGGCGAGCGGGCCAGCAGCCAGGCCAGGACGATCTGGCGGGGAGTGACACCGTGCCGCTGCGCGATCCGGGCCGGCCCGGCGTCGAGGTTCTGGATCGGCGCCCACGGCAGGAACGCGATCCCTTCCTGCATGCACAGGTCCACAAGAGACTCCGAGCCCCGGTCGCTGGTGTTGTAGCGGTTCTGGATCGACGCGATCGGTGTCAGCGTCTGCGCGAAGCGCAGCTGGCCCTCGTTCACATTGGACAGTCCGATGTGACGGATCTTGCCTTCCTCCTTGAGGCCCACCAGCGCGCCGATCGAATCCTCCAGGGGCACCGACGGGTCGGGGCGGTGGAACTGGTACAAGGGGATCTGCTCCAGCCGCAGCCGGCGCAGGCTGTCCTCGCACGCCTGCACGAGGTGCTCCGGGCGGCCGTCCGGGCGCCAGGCGTTCGGGCCCGGCCGGACCAGGCCGCCCTTGGTCGCGATCACGAGGCCGTCCGGGTACGGGTGCAGCGCCTCGGCCAGCAGCTCCTCGCTGATCGCCGGGCCGTAGGAGTCGGCGGTGTCGATGAAGGTGACGCCCAGATCGACCGCGCGCCGCAGGACGGCCTTGGCTTGTTCGCGGTCGCGGGGATTGCCCCAGATGCCGTTGCCGGTGACTCTCATGGCTCCGAAGCCGAGGCGGTTGACCGTCAGGTCCCCACCGATCTCGATAGTCCCGGCGTTCGGTAGTTGCGGATCAGACATGACGCCGAGCATAGTACTTCTTGTTATAGTAAGATCAACTGTATATATTGATGACATGAGCGTCGACAATCGACCGATGCGCGAGCCGAGCTACTTCATCCTGGCCGCGCTGCTCGACGAACCGCTGCACGGCTATGCCATCATCAAGCGGGTCGCCGAGCTGTCCGCCGGCCGCGTACGCCTCGCCGCCGGCACCCTCTACACGGCACTGGACCGCCTGGCCGCCGAGGGGCTGCTGACGGTCGTCACCGAAGAAGTCGTCAATGGCCGGGCGCGCCGCTATTACGGGCTGACCCAGCAGGGCGACGCGGCCGTGCACGCCGAAGCCGAGCGCATGGCCGCCGCGGCGGCACTGGTCACGAAGCGATCCCGGATCACCCGGGCTGCGAGGCTCGCATGACCGCCGAACTGGACCGCGCTCGCCCCGGCTCAGGCGGCGTACCTGCTCAGCGCGTTGCTGCTCCTCGGCGCGCCGCACTGGTTCTGGAACTGGCTCGCCATCGTCCTCACCATCGCCGCGGTGCTGCTCGTATCGGTGCCGCTGAGCCGGGTGGGCCGGCGCCGAAGCCCCGAGCCCGCGCCATGATCACAGGTGAGAAGTGGTCGTCATAGCAACCACTTCTCACCTGTGATCACCCAAAGCCAAGGGGCTACTCCAGGGCGTAGCGGACGATGAGCCAGACATCGGCAGCTGCCGATCGGGTCAGCACCTGCGTCGGTCCGGACGGGTCGACCGGCGCCGTAAAGGTGCAGGCGCCGTCGTCGTTGAGGGCGGTCGTGGCGGTCGCCCACGCGTTCTGGTCGCCGACCACGTGATGCTTCGGCTTGCCGCTCGCCGCGACGCGGTAGATGTCGAAGCCGGCGATGGTGATGGCCTTGCCCTGCGCCAGATACGGGAAGTGCTCGCGGCGCAACGCGGCGGTGAAGTCACCGGTGCCGGCGAGGAAGGCGGCCCAGTCGCCGGGGAAGTCGTGGCGCAGGCTCAGCAGCAGGCCGAGCCCGGTCGAACCGGTGTCGGCCACCAGCTCGGCCAGGTTCTCCGTGGCCGCCTCCCGCAGCGGTACGCCGCCCTCGCGCGCGGTGTAACGGATGTGCAGCACGACATCGCTGATGGTCGCGTAGTCGAATGAGCGGAACTGGGCGGGCAGCTCCAGTTTCCAGGTGCTCTCCGCACCGGCGCCCTCGAACGGCAGCAGCCGCTCGTCGCGCGGGTTCGCCTCGAACAGCCCGTTGTCGTGTTGCGCGCTGGTGGTGACGATCGACTGCGTGGCGCTGAAGTAGTCGGTGAACCGGCTGTCCGAGCCGTTCTGGCGGGCGTACCCGTCGGAAAGGAGCGGTGAGGTGCGCAGCGTGCTCTTCGTGAGGGTCAGGGTGCAGCCGACGCCGGTGTAGGGGCCGGCGACGGCCGGGATGGTGAGGCTGACGCCGCGGATGCGGCGCATGTAGTGGCCGGGTGTCTCCAGGTCGTAGACCCACTCGGGGATGGTGACCTGGCAGCTGCCCGAGGTCTTGAGGGCCAGCAGCGCGGCCGGGGCGAGCTGGCGCAGCGAGACGTGCCGGGTCAGCTCGTACTCGCGCTTGTTGTTCTCGTGGTACGCCAGCTCCATCCGCTTGAGATCGAGGTAGAGCGCCTCGCCGGAGAGCAGGCCACGGCGGCCGCCGTCCCAGTAGTTGAACTTCACGAAGTCCTGCGCATCGACCTCAGGCCGCATCAGTTCGCGCTTGATCGCCTGTTCGGCCTTGCGCGCCGTGTCGTACGCGAACCGGTAGGACTCGTAGTACAGGCGCGATATCTCGCCGTGCATCCAGGCGTACAGCTCCTGGTTGGTGAACTTCTCGTTGAGGAACCGGTGGATGTCCTCGGCCACGGTGATCTGGTTCTTCACCACCTGGTAGTCGTGGAACGCCACCTGCTCGCCGATGATCGACGTGAGGATCTGCCGGCCGATCTCCGCCAGGTCGTGCGCAGCCAGATTGTGCTGGAGCATCCAGTCGTCGGCCCGGCGCTCGTACGCGGCCGTCCGCGCGGCCATGCCGGCCTGGTCGCGTTCCCATCCCGCGGTGATGCCGAGGATCTCCCCGCCGATCTTCGCGACGGCGACGAGGGCGGTGCCGATGTTGAGCTTCACCTTGCCGCCGATGCCCCAGAAGTGGACGTCCACATCGGAGTCCGGCACCGGAGCGAGGCCCGCTGCGATGGCGTTGGCCGCCGAACCGAGCAGGGTCGTGTCCCGCGCGAGCGGCAGGTGGTTGTTGAGTTCGGTGTCCTCGTTCTGCGACAGGTAGAGCTTGCCCCAGCCCTCCATGCCGGACAGGATCGTCGGCGATGACTCCTCGGCGATGCTCAGCTTCGGCAGCTGCTGGAGGCTCAGCTTGAGGTCGTACTGACCGACCAGGGCGGCGTACGCCTCGGCGAAGTTCTCCTCGGTCAGGTTCAGCCCTTCGAAGCTGAGCGGCAGGTCGTCGGGGGCGTTCGGATCGGTGGCCACGCCGAGCATCCGCTGGTAATAGTGCAGCCGTTCGAGCGCCGACTTGCGGTTGGTGAGCAGCGACCGCGTCGACTCCTGGGCCCCGGCCCATTGCAGGAAGCGCACTTCCAGCTGCTTCTTCTGCAGCTCGATCTCGTGGCCCTGGTACAGCAGCGTCAGCTGTTCATGGTCGTCCTTCTCCAGCGCGGCCAGCAGGTTGGCGCCGAGCGTACGCACATCGCTGCACAGCTCCAGCGCCTTCTGCAGCAGCAGGGATGCGCGTACCGAGCTGACCGGCTGGTTGAGCCCGGCGACGACGGAGCCGATGTCCAGCCCGGCCGCGGCCGCCTTCACCAGCATGCCCGGGTCGATCGGCGGGTCGAACAGGGCCAGCTGGCGTACGACGCCTTCGATGTTCATGCAGTTACGGATCTTGAAAAGCCGGTCGGCGACCGTGTCCCAGTAGCCGAGCAGCTTCTCGTTGCGCGGTACGCAGAAGTACAGCGCCCGGCCGAGGCCGAACAGTGGCCCGGCGGCGTCGGGGTCGTCGCCCTGCACCGTCGGCATTCCGAGCATCAGCGGGAACTTGCCTTCCAGCTCGACCAGCGTGTTGCCGAGCGCGTCGAGTCCTTGCTTCTTCAGCTCCGCATACGTCTTCGGCCGCACGACACCGGTCTGCGGTACGCGCTGCGGCCGCCGGCCGAGCAGGTTGGCGGCGAGCACGTAAAGCTGGGTCGCCTCGTTGATGCTCTCGATCGTGTCCTGCCGGAACAGGCTGTCGCCCCAGGCGATGAGGTTGTCCAGATACTTCATGACGACGCAGTACTGGTACGCCAGCTGCCGCGTACGCGCGACCGCATGCGGCTGGAACGGCCGGTTCTTGATGGCCTCGTACCCCTGCAGGATCTTCACCTTGAGATCGAGTTCGGCGGCGGTGCACTCGTCGTTAGGCTTGCTCAGGATGGCCAGCTGCTCGTCGATCTGCTGTGCGGCGTTGGCCTTGCGGAAGGCGAGGAACCGCCAGAACCGTTCCGGCACCGCCACTGAGGTGTCGTTGCACGTCGGGTCGAAGATGTAGTGGAACCAGCGCCGGGCCTCGGCGAAGCGCTGGTTTTTGCTCAGGTGGACGGCGATGGTGAGCGGCACGTGGAACAGCAGCTCCCAGTTGTAGCCGGCGTACGGCCCGCCCTCGCGCAGGTCGATCTCCTTCGGCCGGTGCTCGACGTGTACCAGGTTGGTGGTCAGCTCGTCGTAGAAGGAGTCGAAGAACTCCGTCGTCAGTCCCTTGTGGAAATCGGGGTTGAGCAGACCCGGCAGCGACTCGCGATTGAGCTTCTCGATCAGCTCGGCCACGAACGGGTGGAAGAAGTTTTCGAAGGCGTACGTGAACCGCGTGTCGTGCTTGATGATCCAGTCGCCGAGGAACTTCGTCATGGTCTCCTGCGAAGCCTGCTCGTGGAACTGCGCCGGGCCCATCTTCACGGATGTCATCGCGTACTCCCCTGCTATCCGAGCTGCTGCTGGCTGAGGGCGCCGGACGGGCCGATCTGCAGGCCGCCGAACGAGACCGTGCCGAGAGTCCCCAGACCCTTGCTGATGTACGCGTCCTCGGTGACGAACCGCTCCATCGGCGCGGGGTCGACCAGGCCGGTGTTGTGCCCGTTGATGACCGGGCCGGCCCGATCGGGGATCAGGGAAGGTTTCTGGAACACCAGCGGTGGCAGGTTCTCCACCGATCCGCTCGCGAGCGGGATCACCGCTGTGTAGCCGAGCCAGTTGTTCACGTTCACCCACTCCTGCTCGGTCGTAACGTAGAAGACGTGCCGGCCGTCGCCGTAGAAGAACGGCGCACCCCACCGGTCGATCAGCTCGTTGGCCGGCTCGACGACGCCGTCGTCGATCAGGTTCTCCAGGATCGGCCGGTGCAGCATTGACGGGTCGGGGAAGCCGACGTCCACGATGGGCTTCTTGGCGTAGCTGGCCGTCAGCTTCGTGCCACTGACGCTGAGGTACCGCTGCGGCCCGGTGTCGAAGCCGAAGCTGAACGGCGGCAGGTCCTCCTCGCGTACCGGGAGGCTGTGGGTGTTGTAGAGCAGGAAGTTGGAGCCGCCGTTGCCGTCGATTCCAATGTGGAGCGCGCCGTCCTGCTCGCGCGCCCACATCCGCAGCTGCGATCGATCGAAATCACCCGGCGCGAAGGTGCCGAGCGCCGTCGGCTTGGCCGAGTCGGACGTCTTGGCCGCCTGCCACACGCCTTTGACGCACTCGCTCCAGCACAGCATCGCCTGCACGTTCAGCCACGGCGGGTCGGTCTTCACCTCTTTGGCCTTGATCTGCGTCAGGTCCTTGTCGGCGGTGCCGAACGTGAACGGCGCGGGCTTGGGCAGCAAGGGCTGCTGGATCAGCCGCAGCCAGAACAGGAACAGCCGGCTCTTCCACACCACCGGGATCACCGGCGTGTCCTCGATGTCGAGTTTGATCGGCTCCCACGGTGTCCAGTAGCCGTACTCGCACCGGCGGCTGTAGTAGTTCGATCCAGCGCCCGTCGTGCGGGCCACCACATACGCGACGTCGTCGGCGACGCCGGGATTGCTCTCTACAAAGTGGATGCCGCACGGTTCGAGCTTCGCGACCAAGTCGAGCTTCACCAGGTACCGGCCGAGCGCGGCGGCGGCCGCGTCATCGGTGATGTCGCTTTGGAGCAGCTCGCTCATCATCTCCTTGAAGAACGGCGACTGGTCGTCACGCAGCTCCGGTTCGAGCCAGTTCTCCGGCCATAGGAAGACCTTGCGGTTGGCCTCCCACACGCGGTAGCGCTTCATCCACTCCCAATGCGCCGGGGTCAGCGCCGACGCCGCCACCCGCGGTTCGAGGTTCATCAGGCAGCGCTCGATGAACAGCTGGATCGACGACAGCGCATTGCGGATGCGTGAGGTCTGCGTACAGGGCTCCATCTGCACGTCCATCAGGAAGTACTCGAAGAGCTTCTCGGGCGTGTCGATGTGCGCCGACGATGCGTTCGACCGCATCTGATGCAGCACATAGGCCACGAGCGCGTCGCGCTGCCGGCCCCGCAGATCGTCGTTGACCGGCTTCACGACGTCCAGCCAGTCGCTGGCGGCGTACCGGGACCGCAGGGCGCTTTGCACGTCGCGGACGATCTGTGCGGCCGGCTCGTTGGTGGCTGCGGTGATGAGCGCCGCCGCCGGGATGCCCAGCGTCGTCGTCAGTTCGAACGCGGCGTACACGCGGCGGAAGACGGCCAGGTGTTCCAGGTCGGCGCTGGTCACACCGAACCGGTCCAGCAGCGCGGTCAGCGAGTCCTGCTCCCATCCGGCCAGGGCGCCGAGCGTACCGTCCGGCTTCGCGGCGGCGACCGGATCCACCAGGACCTCCAGGAGCCGCTCGGTGTCCGGCGCGAGGACCGCCTTGAACCGGGCAAAGTCCAGCAGCGCCCGCAGCGCGGCGGTCAGGCCCGCGGCGGTCGGCTGGTCCGGCGCTCCATCGACCGGCAGGGCGTTGAGCCACCCCTGCCCGCCGATCGCGCTGTCCGCGTGGGCGGCCAGGTAGGCCGCCTCACCCGGGGTGAGCTTCAGCGCGGTCACGAGCGACGCCGTCTTCAAGAATCGCGTGTACGCCCACCGCACGCGGTCGCGCAGCGTCGACGAATACAAGTAGCGGCCTGGTACGACTTCCCAGCCGCGTCCCATGGTCTGCCACCGTACGCTCAGCACGTCGCTGACCTTCTCCACGGTGAGGGTGAGGGCGTGTAAAGCACCGGCGCGCAGCTCGATCGGGACAGCGTTGCTCCACCGGGTGCCGTCCTGCGTCAGGGCGATCGGTTTGCCACCGATCTCCAGCGTCACCGTCGCACCGGCGTCGGTCTCCACCCGGATGTTGTAGAAGCCGGTCGCCGGACCTTCCACATGCCCCGTCCAGACCCCCGAGACCGGGTCGCCGCCGTTGGCGGGCAGCGGATGCGGCTCGGCTCCCCCGTCGTGGTAGTCCAGTGTGGACTCCGCCTCGCTGGTCTCGTCGGGCGTACCGGTGGCGGTGTCGGCAAAGAAGAACGCGGCGGCCAGGCCCGCCCGCTCGACGCCGACCAGATCGTCGAGAACCGGACGGGTGATGTCCGCGGCCGCGTGGAGAACAGCGGCATTGTCGAGGATGGCCGAGGGCAGGGCCGGGTCGGTCTTCGCCACCGCACCGATCGCGGCCAGCGCCTGTTGCCGCTTGCGCCGCAGCCGCAACGCCGGAAGGAAGTTCGCCAGCAGGGCCGAGCGCTTCTGCTCCGGCGGATCGGTCGACGCCACGTACGCGTCGTAGAGCGGCTGGAGTTCGGCGTACTTGGCGAAGAAGGGCGCCACGATCTGCTGGTTGGCCGCGTAGAGCGCGTCCACGGCGGTTTGGAAGGGCACAGCCGGGTCGGCGGTCTTGAGGGCGTCCCGGGCGGCGGTCGTCATGACACCGGTGTAGGACAGCCGCTTGCGGTAGTCGTCGTAGCCGACCCGGCCCGGCGCGGCGTCGAGGATCGCTTGTTCGAGGACCGGCTGGGGATGGCTGTAGGCCACGTCGGTGACGAGCGTGTCGTTGAGCAGGCCGAAGAACAGATCGGTGGTGGCCGCGTCGTAGACCAGAGCCATCCGGGCTCGGGCGATCTGCCCATCCGGGTCGTCGACCACCCCGAACTCGGCCTCCACCCCGGCGAATCCGGTACGCAGATTGCGTACGAACTCGTCGACCTGACCCGAAGCCGGTGCCGAGGCGCCCTTGAGGTCGTCATTCCACATGAGATAGAGCGCTGGACCGGGTTTGAGACCGGCGGTACGCAGGCTGGTCACGAGATCCAGCAGCGCCAGCATCGGCGGAGCCACCGGATCGATCTCGGCGAACGGATCGATACCAGAGTACGCACACAGCCGCAGCAGTTCCTTGACGCTGAGCTTGAGCTTGCGGGCCAGCCAGCCGCGCCGCAGGATCGCGCTCACGGTGTCGACGGTGAGCTTCGTAGTGCCGTCGTAGCCCAGCGCCGCCGCGATGGTGGTCAGTTCGTCGGCGGTCAGGTTCAGCGCGGCTCGCAGAGTCTCGGTGTGGTCGAGCAGGTTCTCCGAACCGCCGAGGACCCCGCCGTACCCGTCCTCGGCGAAGGCGGCCGCATCCAGGGGCGGTGGGCTGACGAACAGCGTCCGGTACAGCGACGCCGGGCCGTAGGTGTCCAGCGGGGCGAAGCACGCCAGCAAGGGCAGGAGATCCTTGCGCGGTTTGAGGTTCAGCCGGTCCATGACGCGGCTCACCACACCGAGGCGCGGCAGCGCGGTCAGGAATCCGGTATCGAGGCGCTCCAGGTTGACCGAGTCCGAATCGTCATCGGGGATCTGGTCGGCCGGGTAGAGCGCGGTCAGCGCCTTGTCGGTCTGCTCGATACTCCACCCCAATGCCCGCCACAGCCGGATGAACCGCAGCAGGCGGACGAACTCGAACGGCCGGACCTCGTTCGCCAGCTCGGCCGGGTCGGCGTACCGGAACTCCAGAAGGTCGAAGGTGCCGGGCTTGTCGGAGGCGGTCGGATCGGCCAGCACCAGCAGGCTCATGATCTTGTCGTAGTTCGCGTCGTCGCGGACCCAGTCCTTGATGTCGCCGCCGTACTGGGCCGGGTCGAGCTTCGGCGCCAGCGCCGCGTCGAAGTCGTCGTCGCTGATGGTGGCGTCCTTGAGCGCCTTCAGGGTCGCCACCGGTACGCCGAGGCGCTCCAGCTTCGGAATCAGGGCACCGTTCGGGTTCACGAACCGGGTTCGCAGGACGGTCACCAGATCCTCAAAGGACAGTTCCAGCCGCAGGCAGAATGCCTTCGCGTTCGACAGCGCCGACAGCGTGTCGCCGTCGGACGTCGCCGGTGGGAATCCGTAGAGCTGCTGGAGGGTGAGCGTACGGTTGGTCAGCCGGGCGTACTCCGCGCGGGACAGCTTCAGCTGCTCCATCCAGATGTCGCGCCAGGCGTACGCCGACTCGTCGGCCCGCTCCAGATCCTCGGTGTCCCGCACGGTCTCCATGACCGACGCGAGCGGCGCCTCGAAGGCGGCGAACAGCCGGCGCAGCCGCTCCAGCGGAAGGTGGAACGGCAGCGGCGGCACCGGTGGCAGCAGCGGCTCCGGCAGGCCCTTTCCGGCCACGATGTCGTAGGCCGAGTCCTGGACGAACTGCGGGTTGGCGAGCAGCTCCGCCGGCGTGGCGTGGTCGTCGGTGGTGTGGCCCTCGAACCCTTCCAGCGTCAGGCCCTCGGCGACGTAGTACTCCAGCGTCTCGTTCACCAGATCGATGTACGGCAGCGGCGTATTGGTGTTCTCACACGTGAGCGGCAGATGCTGGAGGTCGGGGCGCCGCGACAGCAACACCGCGAGCGGTGTGATCTCCGTGTCGCCGGGCTGCCCGGCCGCGTTCCAGGCGGCCATGTCCACGAACGGGTACGGCGCTCCACCGTGGCCGGCCTTCCACTGTGTCCGGAACTGCGCCCAGCGTACGTCGTCGCGATCCAGGAACTGCAGCAGATCGACCAGGTACGCCGCCGGGCTGAGCACCGACCGGCACTCCAGGCAGTCGCAGTAGTCCATCTCGCCGAGCAGCTTCTCCAGCGTCGGGTACGCGATGACGTCGCCGGTGTTCTCCGGCACCGTCGGCGCCGGATTGACGATCTGCGCCGGGCTGTGTACGCCGATCCCCGGTGCCCGGCTGGCGAGCACGTACGACGTCGCGATGTTCAGCACTGCGGAGTGAATCTGCTGCGCCCGCGCATGGATGAGGGCCGCCCGGTCCGGACCGCCGACGGCCGGACCGAAGGCGGCCACGAATTCGCTGCGGTCAAACCGAGCCACCGCGTACGCCGAGTCGATGCCCTCGTTCAGCAACACGTTCATGGCGTCGTCGCTCGGCGTGATCTGGCGTACGCGCTGGATCCGGGCGATGCCGGCGCGGACGGTGTCGTCCAGCTGAAGCTGGTGGCGGGCGGCGTACTGCTCGATGGGTTGCGTGCTGATGTCGAAGGCCGAGCCGTGCTCGGTGAGGAAGGCATGTACGCCGGAGCCGGCCGGCGTCTGTCCATCTTGGATCAGAGCGGCGACGGTGGCGGTCGGGTAGCTGAGGCGCAGCTGCGCGGCGAGAGCTGCGGCGTAGTTCGCCTTGGCTTCATCGCCTTCGCCGGGGATCTCGGGTGGCGGGGTGTCAATGAGCGGCAGCCACCGATCGGGCTGGTGGTAGCCGCGTCCGATCAGCTCGGCCGGATCGGTCAGCGGTGTCTGGCGATCCTCGGCGTGCAGGGCGGCGATGAGCGGCGCGTTATTCAGCGTCAGGTAACCGAGCTTGCCGTCCAGTTGCAGCCGGTCGGCCGTGGCGCCGCCGAAGCCGTCCCGCACCGCCTGCCAGAATCCGGCCGGGTCGCCCGCGTGGGCGAACTGCAACCGCGCGAACTCCTCCTGCTGCGCCGGATCGGCGCCGGGCAGCGATACCGCGAGCATCTGCGTCAGCGTCGACCGTCCCGCGACGGCCGGCCCCTCCAGCGCCTGCCGAGCCGACAGGCCCCGGAATCGTTCCAGCGTCGCCGGAAGCTGGTCGGCGAGGTGGGCCGCAACCACGCCCTGCTCGATGCCCTGGCGCCAGATCGCTTCTACCGAACCGGTATCGGCCCGGTAGATGGCCGTGTCGTTGGCCGGAACCCCGGCTCGGAACAGCGCGTAGAACAGCGCGGGATGGATCTCGGGCTCCCCGGCCCGGCCGGCCGTACGCGCGCTGAACTGGTCGGCCAGTGCGGCGATGGCCACCGCCCGCGCGTCCCAGCCGGTCTTGTTCGCCAGGTACGTGACGTCCGGCCGCTCCTCGCTCTCCTGCAGATCGCCTAGGCGCCCGCCGTAATGCGTAGCGAGATCCGCGATCAGCGTGTCGTGCTCGGCGGCCAGGGCCGCCTGCGCGCCGCCGGCCACCTGGATGTCGAGAATCTCGTCGTACGCCGCGTCGTAGCGCACCGCCGACGAGCCGACGAGTACGCCGCCCACATACGCCTTGGCCTGAAGGTCGGGCTTCTCCTTGGGGCCGGGGTACGCGAACGCGACGCCGTATGTCCCCTGAGGACCGGTGTTCGTCTCGATGAGCGCGGTATCGCCGCCGACGTTGCGATCGTTGACGACGACGCGTACGCCGCCGACACCCGCTCGGGTGGCGCTCGACAGCCGGCCCTGGACGCGGTATTCGCCTTCGGCCGTGGCCGTTTCGCCGCCGCCGCTATCGGTACCGCCACCGCTGTCGGCACCGCCGCCGCTGTCCGTGCCTGCACTGCCGGTGCCGCCGAAGGCACCGAGTTCTCGCAGAAAGGCGTTGAGTACGCGAGCCGTGCGGTCGTCCACAGTGCCCGACGGCTCCAAGCCCCGCGACTCCTGGAACATCGTGACCGCCTTCTCGGTGGCGGATCGGAAGACCTGCGAGCGGATCTCCCGCGCCAGCTCGGCGGCGAGTTCCCGGCGGGTGGCGTCATCGGCCTGGATCGCCTGCCGGTCCAGCAGCAGGATGAGCCCGGCCTGCAACCCGGCGACGCCGCCGCCTTGGTCGCCGGGGCGCAGGGGTGCGGTTATCGGCTGCACGACGCCACCTTCCTACTTACGGGGCTTGGTGTATCTGGTGAACGGCCGGTCGTTGAGCTTGTACTTGTCCATCATCTTGCGGGCGAACGCCCATACCTCTTCGACGGTGGCGTTCTGGTTCGCCTTGATCCAGGCCCGCCACTCCGGGTTCCAGCCGGCCATATGGGTCGCGTCGTGGACGCCCTGATCGAGCTGGACGGCGTAGGCGTCGATGTCGATGCCGCGCGGCTTGGCCTTGAACCAGGCGCGGAACTCCTGCGGCAGCACGTGGTGCAGCGGCGCTCGCGGGTATGCGTTGGCCACTCGCCGTCCGCGGTCGGCCAGCGCGGACGCGTTGTGGTCGGTCTGCGGGGTCTTGCCGGTGGGCTGGGCGGTGTTCGGCTTGGCCCACTTGCCCTTCGGGTGAACGTACGGAAGCTTGGTGACCTTCGGCCCGGCCTCGCTGCCGCCCACGGCACCGGCGTTGCCGGTCTTCGCTTCGGTACCGGTCTCGGGGGTTCCTCCGGTCTTGCCGCCCTCGCCGGTACCCCCTTCGCCCTTGCCGCCGCCCTTCGGGCCGAACGCCGCCGGGTCGTCCGCGGCCGCGGCACCGACGCTGCGTTTGGCGCTGGGATTGCGTTCGTAGTACTTGTTCCACGCGTCGAGGTCGTAATTGTCGGTCGGTGGTGCCTCCACGGACTCGCCGGGCTTGATCAGCGAGGCACCCTTGCGGACGACCTGTCCGGCCCCGGCGAACGCGCCGCCGATCACGGCTCCGGTGGCTCCACCTTGGACGGTAACGGTGGCGTACTGCTTGGCGTCGCTCAGCTCGCCCTTCTTGACATCCTGGATCGCCTGATCCCCAGCGCCCTGCAAGGCCCCGCCGGTCATGCCGCCGACCATCCCCTGAAGGATCGGTGGCGCGCCGGTCATGCTCTCACCGGCGACCCCGCCTACGGCCATCGTCACACCCGTGACCGCGGTGTGCGCGACGAACTCTTCATCGGAGATGTGCGGCTTCACCGCGGCCGCTTCGCGCTCGTTGGTGGGTGCGCCCGCCTCGCTGACGGCGGTCACGGTGGCGACGACGACCACGGCGGCCACGAAGAACCAGAAGATGGTGCCGGTCGGGTCGGCCGCGATCGTCGGCCGGCCGGCGGCGTAGGCGTACACGTTGAGGCCGCCGTTGATGCCGATCGGATCGCAGTTCACCCAGCGGGCCAGCCACGGCAGGTAGTAGCGAGCGCCGTGATAGGAGAACCCGGTCTCGTCGTCACGTTCCTTGCCCGTGTAGCGGTAGCGTTTCAGGCTCACCTCGGCGGCGCTGCGCCCGGCCTGGAACGCGGTCGTACCGTAGGGATGGAAACTCTCGTAGCCGATGACCGCACCGGCCTGGTCCAGCTCCACACCGGCCGAAGCGAGGTGGTCGGCGATCTGGTAGCGGATGGTGGGCGTACCGGCCGGGGTCACCGGGGTCTCGACGATCGCGATGCGCTGTTTCCCGTCGAGCACATGCAGGGTCCGGCGTTCCAGGCTGACCGCGTCGGCGGCGTACTCACGGTAGATCTCGTAGCCGCCCAGGTACCGCCGTTCGTTCTTGCGAGCGCCGGCCGACGTCTCGGTCACCTTACGGATCCGCTCGCCCGACGCGTCGTATACGTAGTACGTCGTTTCGGGCGTACCGTCGTTCACCACCTGCTGCGCCGTGGCCACGAGCTGATCCTTGTGGTTCCAGCGCATCAGAGGCAGGTGCGGCATCGTGGAGATATTGCCGTGCAGGTCGTACGCGTACTGCGCGCTGTAACCGCCCTTGGCGGCGTACTCGGGGAGGTTGTCGGGGTCGCCGGGCAGGCTGGTGGCCAGCAGGCGATTGCCGCCCAGCGCGTACTGGTGACGCCGCTGCCAGAGCACCGGGCCGGGCAGGTCAACGTTGGACCCGCCGTGATGGGCGAGGCTCATGATGTTCCCGGCCGCGTCGTAGCGATAGCGCTCCACATAGTCGCGCAGGCCCTGAAGGTCGTTGGGGTGCACCCGGATGCCCGCGTACGGATAGTCGCGGCGGCTAGCGTCGCCCGGCGCATACTGGAGGTCGGTCTGGCCGGAGTGTTCCCGGCCGCTCGCGGCCACCAGCCGGTACAGCGCGTCGTAGACGTATTCGGACACGGCACCGGCCTGCACGGTCGTCGCGAGGGCGGCGTCTTCCATCCGGGTGATGTTGCCGACCGGGTCGTACGTGTACCGCAGGTCCTGCACCACCGTAGCGTTCTGGAACAGCATCGATCCCGTTGCGTCCGGAGTCGACGGCCGCGTCGTCCGCGCCACGGCGAGCCGGAAGGTGAACGGGTCATACTCGTACGCCGTCCGGGCACCGCTGCCGTAGTCGATGCTGACCCGCTGCCCGCGGGCGTTGTACGCCACGTTCGTGACGAACGGCGTCGCCACGGCGGACCCGGCGAAAGTGACGTCCACCCGGTCGATCAGCAGCGCCGAGGTGAACCCGGCCCGGAAGGCACTGCCGTCGGGCGTCGTCACGGCGGTCGTGCGATCGAGCGCGTCGAACTGCGACTCGGTACGCAGCGGCGGGCCCGGCTCCAGCATCGCTTCGGCCGCCGTCGCGATCTGGTCCGGATCGGTGATTCCGGCCAGCGCGGACCAGTCTAGTGTGGACTTATAGGCGACGGCGTACCGCCGCTCCACGGCGAGCAGGTTGCCCTTGAAGTCGTACGCGGCGTTGCTCACCACGCCCCCGCCGTCGTACACGCGATAGGGGCGGCCACGCCGGTTCGCGCTGGCGTCGGCGCTGCCTTCACCGTAGACGTGCAGCTCCGTCAGCAACTCGGTTCCGGCGTTCTCGGCAACGAACACACCGATCGGACGGTGGAGCACGTCGTAAGTGAATCGGGTCCGGAACCCCCGCCCGCTCCAGGCGAACAACGGCTCCCCGGTGGCGTCGGGCAGCATCCACCGGTCGCCGGAGTCCGAGCCGTGCTGGAACAGCAGCTGCCCGCTGATGTCGTAGCACGGGGCGAACCCTTGCGGATTCAGGTTGTGCGCATCGTCGAGCGAGTACGCCCCACCGGCGAGCGGCGGCGTGATGTACTGCGCGACCCGGATGCCCCGGGCGTCCTGGATCCACAGCGGCTTACCCTCGGCGTCGAGCCGCCGGAACGCCACGTTCTTGGAGTCCGTGCCATCGATCCGGTTGTGGCCGATCGTCACGACCGTACGGCCGAGACTGTCCAGCACGCTGACGGCGGGCGTACCGGCGTGGGCCTCGGCCCGCTCGGCGGCCCGGCGTTCGGCCGGATCGGCGGAGGCGCTCATGCGAGCGTGCCACGGGTTGCCCGGCTCCAGCACGGTGTCGTTGGAGTCGAAGCTCGCGAAGCGCCACGGCGAGAACTCGATCCGGCTGTAGGAGCCGTCGGGTGCGTCGCCGCGGATCTGGCGCCCGATCGCGTCGTAGTACGCGACCGCAGTGACGCCGACCTCTTGTGGCTCCTCGAACCGGTGACCGACCTGCGGCGGGCTGAAGTACGCCTCGTACCGCTTCACCGGCATGCTCTTGTTGTTGAGAACCGACTTGCCCGACGCGATCCACCTCAATGGACCGTCCGGCGTCTCCGGTTCCGCTTGAATCTTGCGGACTATCGGTGCGCCGAGGCCGTCGGCGTACTCGAAGCTGGTTTGAACCGGACCGGCCACGGCATGCCGCTCCCGGGCGACGGTCGCGACGCACGGCGGATGCTGCCCCCAGACGACCGTGCCGTTCTCGACGGTCTCCCCGAAGTACGCCAGGTGCCGCGTGGTGGCGCCGTCGAGGAACTGCCCGGCGGTGCCGGGGTCGTAGTCGTCGGTGACAAAGAAGGCCGCGAGCACGGCCGGGTCGGGGTCGAGCGCCGCGTCGTCGAGCCCGCTGAGATCGTCGCCCTCGCCGGCCTTGCCGCCCACGGCGTAGGCGGCCGGGCGGCCCAGGATGTCGAAGCGCACCTCGGCGAAGTTGCCGTTCATGTCCCGGACGCGCCGCGGTGCCATCACGCGGAAGTCGTAGGTCAGGATCTCGCTGCGGTTGCCGACCGGATCCGTTGTCGCGGAAGCGAACAGATCTCGGGGATCGTGCTCGATGACGACCGTGTTGCCGAACGGATCCGTGTAACGCTCGGGCAAGTAGAAGTGCTGGGCGGCGTCCGGAAAGAAGCCGGATATCCCCGACCGGCGCCAGTACTGCCCGGCGGTGTCGTCACCGAGGCGGGCGGCGAGATCGGCGCCGCTGAGGTAGCCGGAGATCGCGGGCGTCTCCAGCGCAGTCATCACGTCCGGCGTCAGCTTGCCGGCGAAGACTTCATCGAGCAGATCGGCCGTCGTCGCGAGCGTGTACGTCTCGTAAATCAGCGCCTGAGCGGTGAATGTGCCCAGCGGCAAGGGATCGGTGAGCGCTTCGTCGAAGAAGAGCGTACGCACGTGCTCCACCAGCCGCTTCTGCGGGTTCACTCGGTCCGGCAGCTCGTGGTACGCCACCTCGGCGACGGGCGTACCGGACGTCTGGTAGTGCTCGCTGAGCCGGAAGCCACGCAACCTGTCGAGCGTGAAATGGTCGCCTTGGGGTGTAACCGCCGTCAGCTCATACGTCTGTGTGTCGAACGGCATCCGGATCCGGTGATCGTCCATCTGCGACGGTGGCAGGTCCTCCGTGCATCGCCGTTCCACATAGGATAGGTGCAACTCGTGCTGAAGAGCCGAGATCAACGCGGCGCCGCCGGCGGGCAGCAGCGGATCGGCCGGCTCTACGATCGGTCCACGGGGGTAGCCGACCGACACCTGCTGGAGGATTTCGCCGGTATCGTCGACCATGAGGTTCAGCAGGTGCGCGATCCGGGGATCCGGCTCGGCCGGCGTACGCAGATCCAGGTCGTACTGGTAGGTGATCACTTCGGCGTCGGTGACGTGGAAGACCGCGTGCTGGTTGGTGCCGCGGGGTTGCAGGCGGCGGATGTGGGCGGCGTACGACGTCGATGTGAAGATCCTGACCGGTTCGTGGCGGCCCTCGGCCAGCGCGGCCACGTCCAGCTCATAGGTCTCCTGCCGCAGCGGCAGACCCCGGCACGCGCGCAGCGCTTCGCGGCGCTCGTCCGGCGCGAGATCGGGCGGATCGATGTCGGGATCGGGCGGCCGGTACTCCTCGAACGCACCGGTGACCGCGTACCCGTTCGGGAAGTATTCGGCGGCCTGAGGATGCAGGACGTAGTCACCGGCCGCGCCGGTGTGGTACCACGTCACCGTCTTCACCGGCGGCTGGTAGAGATGGTCGTCGGCGGTGATGTAGGGGCTGTTCGCGTTGGCGGCGGCGAACGTGCCATAGTCCTCGATGTCGATCTGCTCCACCCGGCCGAAGCCGCGGAACTCCCGCTCTACGCCATCGAAGTGGCCGTGGTGGTAGCTGTACACAGTGGAGAAGCTCGTGCCGCGCCAGTCGTCGCGTACGGTCACCTTCTCCACCACGTGCACGGGAAACGGCAGCCGGGTCGCCCAGGGCCGGCCCTGGGCCTGGTCGCGCAGGAAGAACTTCGTCGACGGGGCGTACGCGACGTCGAGCTGGGCGCCGAGGTTGTTGGCCACACCGACCAACAGGTGCGGCTTGACCGGCATGAGGTCCACATAGCGCAGTGGGCGCGACGCCTCGCCCGGCAGGCCGCCGCTGGACCAGACCAGACACGACGTGCCCTTGCCGAGCAGGTCGACGACCGCCACTTCGGCCACCGAATCCGCGGGCGGCACGGCAGGCAGCGGCACCGGCTCGGCCCAGGCGTTGCCGGATTGGTTCAGATACACGCGTACACCGTCGGCGTGAAGGTAGACGAGGTCGGCCGGGCCGGAGCCGTCGATGTCGGCGAGCCGGACGCGGCGCTGGTCGAACTGATCGGGGCGGTCGAGCGGCCCACCCTCCATCGTCACCTTGGCACCCCACCGGCCGTACCCCATGTTGGGCCAGTAGCAGATCTCGCCGTTGCGGACGCGAACCAGGTCGGCCAGGCCGTCGCCGCTCATGTCGGCCAGGTGGATGGACTCCTCGGCATCGGCCAGCACGAGCACCGGACCGCGCTCCTCGTCGTGGCCGAGCCGGCGGCGCTGCTCGGGACCGAACCCCGCCTCGCCTAAGGACGGATACCACGCGACGGCGTCCTGTTCGGTGATGAGGACGTCGGGCCGGCCGTCGCCGTCGAGGTCCACCATGCGCAGGTGCGGATCGGACCAGTCCCGGTTCGGCAGGCTGGTGAAGGCCGTGAACGGCGCCCAGCCGCGACCGTCGGCACGCTCGAAGAACCCCGCGTCCGGCCGCCCGAACCGCACGACGTCGGGCCGGCCGTCACCGGCCAGATCCGCGAAGTACGCCGGTGCCGGTCCGGCGAGCGCCATCGCCGGCATCGGATCGACGATCTCGGCCGGGGCGAACGCCGCCCGGCCCGCGAGCGGGCTCAGATTCCGCCGGTAGTGCCAGGCTCCGCCCTGCTCGGTCAGAAAACCGGGCAGCCCCACGCCGTCCAGATCGATCCACTGGTACTGGCGGCCGTCCAGCCCGATCGGCAGGTTCGCGGCCTCGGCTGCGGTCATCTCCCGCAGATCGCCATGGATGTCGGCGGTCGTGTAGGTGAACTCGACCGGCGGCATCGACCGGCTGCGATAGCCGCTTGCGGTTCGCCGGTACGCCTTCTGGGTCACCGACGCCAGCTGCGAATAGGTCGCACCGGCGTACGCCAGGTCGGTCGAGGCGACCAGGCAGTCGGCACCGACACCGGCCTCGTCGGGGAAGTGGTGGAACATCAGGATCCGGCGGCACAGCCGGTGCGTACGCACTTCGAACCCGGCCCGGTACGCCGAGAACGAGTCCGGCCGGACCGGCCAGCCCGGTGCATCCTGCGGAAGGGGCTCGGCGGCATCGTGCTCGCCGTAGTCGAAGACGAGTTCGAAGTACCACTGGCCGTCGCCGGGCAGCTGCGGCCACGGCGTACCGGCGTCGAGCACGGGCTGGAACGGTGCGTGGTTGCCGTAGCGGATCCGCTTCAGATACCGGTTGGCCGTACGCTCCCGGTTGCGCTCGTACGCCTTCCCCGGCACCACGTTCTCGGCGTTCTCCGCCTTGAAGCGGTAATCGAGCACGTTTCCGCGATCGTCGTAGGTGGAGCAGATGAGCCAGCTGAAGATGCGCACGGGATCGGCGGGGTCGGCGATGCGCGATTCCGGCGTACGCCCGTACCAGGTGGTGACGTTCTCGCGCGAGATCGACCGCCAGAACACGTCGGCCGGGTCGCCCGCATTCGTCCACCGTTCGATGCGGGCGAAGAGCCCCTCGACCCGCGGCCGATACCTCCGTACGCGATACTGCACGCCGCCGACGGTCCGATTGCTATCGTTCGCGGCAACCGGGACCAGATCCTCCACACCGGACAGAAGGAACACGTCCGGCTCGGCGCTGTCGTCGTACCGAGGCAGTCCCTTGTCCGTCTTCCGGGTGATCGCCGGCGTCGCGATATCCCAGCCCAGCCCGAACGGGCCGTTCCCGGCGCCGGAGTCGTACGCCAGCGACAGCCGCGGCCCGAACCCGGTACGCCCAGCGGTCGCCACGATCGGTACGCTCATCGACCCCGCGCCGGTCGACGGATCCGCGCCGAACTTCTCGCCGATTCCCCGGATCGAGCCGCCGCCTTTGGGAAGGGAGACGGCCGGCACGGATGGCGCGGAGACGGCAGGCAGCGCACTCGCCGGCGCGCTACTCAGCTCACCACCGGCCCACGCCAGGGCCGGATTGCTCGGCCGCACTTGTTCGGGCATGCCTCACGCTTCCCCGCTCGCACGAACGCACAAGACCCTCAGCGTCCGCCCGGCCGGGTCCGAGATCAATCACATGTCGGAATGCCGTCGCAATCCCCGCCCCCGCACCCGTTGCACCAAGATCCCGCCCGGTCGTAGGGCCGGGCGGGATCGCAGCGGTCGCGTTACTGGGCGAACGCCTGGAACTCGGCGATGCGGACGTTGAGCGCTTGGACGCTCGCGGTCGAGCAGTCGGTGTTGGCCCGCGGGTCGTTGTCCTGCTCACCGGCGTACGCGGGGCCGCCGGTGCACTGGTTGGTCAGCACCTCGATGCGCAGGTGCGTGGCCCTCGTCTGCGGTACGGCGAAGGACCGGATGATGAGTTCGGGCGCCCGCGGGCGCGGCAGGACCGACGGGAAGGCGTCGGCCGGGCTGGTGTAGATGGCGTGGAAGTCCGCGGCGTTGGCACACGTCACGGCGCCACCGGCATCGCAGGCCCAGATCCGGAACTGCCGCAGGGCGGAGAACCGGTTCTGGCCACCGGCATCGGGGTCACCGGCGATCGCCGGGCGCAGCATGGCACTGACCTGCACCCGCCGGACCGTCTGAGCCTCGCCGGCCAGGTCCACGGTCACCTGCTTGCCGGCGACCGGGCTGTTCAGCGACGCCCAGTTGGTGACCTCGTCGTCGTCGATGAGCCGGGCGATGTTGATCCCGTCACCGGTCGCGGTCGCACCGGCCGAAGCCGAGGCGAGGTTGGACCGCATCTGCACCGGCAGGTCCCGGACCTGGCCGGCCTTCAGGGTGATCGGGCCGACGCGGACGTGCCCGCGGCCGGGGGCCCGGACGACGAACTCGTAGGTGCCGGGCACCAGGCTGACCGTGTCGGTCAGCGGGGTGGCGGCGTTCGTGTCGGCCACCGGGACCGCGCGGGCCTGGTAGTGGCCGACATACAGTTCGGCGTTCGGTATCGCGGCGTTGTCGCCGACCGGCCGGAAGGTGATCGTCGCCTCGCTGGCGTACGGCGAGGTGAACCCGGGGGCCGGGTTGGCGTCGCCGGCGCCGTTGCTGACCGCGGTCTCGCCGAGGCCGCGCTGGGCGAAGGCGTTCCACAGCAGATCCTGGTTCGCACCGCCGAAGCGGATCAGGTCCGCGCCGAGCATCGCGTCGCGGGCGTCGACCTGGCTGTTCTGGCTCACGGCCAGCAGCAGGAACGAGTCGAATACGAGCTGGATCCAGCGGCGGTTACCCGGGCAGGAGGTGACCGGGGTCTCGCCGCGGGCGCACGACTTGTTCAGGGCCGGCGTACCGGCACCGTAGCGGGCGATCATCGCCCGGCGGATGTCGAAGTTGGTCGCCGACCACACCTCGCCGGAGGCGTGGACCTGCAGGCCGACGAAGTCGTAGTCGACGCTGCTGTAGTTGAGCCGGTTGTCGCTCATGTTGTAGTTGCGGATACCGGCCACGCCGTCACCGGTCACGTACTGCCCGATCAGGTACGCCGCCGGACCGGCCGGAGCGTAGCCGTTCTCGTTGAGGTACTCCATCGCCAGCAGGTCCGACCAGCTCTCGCTCATGCCCTGCGGCGAGCTGAGGCCGGCATTCGGCCCGGCGATCATGCGGTTGGTGATGGCGTGCGTGTACTCGTGCGCGATCACGGACATGTCGTAGTCGCCGTCAACGCACGGTGCGTAGAGCCCGCCCGCGATCGACTGCCACATGTACATGTTGGTGATGGCCGGCAAGCCGTCGCGCGGGGTGATCTGGTTGGCGTTGTCGCGCGCGGCGAAGTCGGGCGGGCCGCCGCTGACGCCGCCGGCCTGGGCGTTGCCCTGCTCGACGTCGCCGCCGAGGCCGCCCTTGCCGAAGTTGTCCCGCTGCATGTTCCAGGTGGCCTCGGTGAAGCCGAGGTGGTACGCCCAGTCATGCATCCGGTTGTGCATGGCGAACAGGTTGGCGCGGGCCGCGTCCACATCGGCCGCCTGCGGTGAGGCGAAGGCCGCCGGATCGCACTTGCTTGTGTACCACTGATTCGTCCACGCGTACCCGTAGTTGCGGTCGGCCCGCGGGGTCGACGTCTCGGTGCCGACACTGAAAGCGTCGTTGCTGAACCAGTTGTGGACCGCGATCGCGTTGTTGCCGCGAGTGGTCTGGGTCGACGTCCCGGTCGCCGGGTCGACGTCCCACGCCAGCGGCGACGCGGGTCCGCCGATGGCCTCGTCACAGCCGCCGGCGGGCAGGAAACACCACCGCTTGCGGGTGTCGGTGCTGGAGTAGTCCAGCGGCGGCGTGTCCTCGAAGGCGTCCCACGCCGGGTTGTCGGAGTCGGAGTCGACGAGGTTCTCGCGGACCAGGATGCCGCCGTCGATGGCGTCGACATACGTCGTGTACGCGATCGGGTCAGCACCGCTGAGATCCGAGCCGAGGACGACTTCGTAGGCCGCTCGGGCCCCGCGATCGGCGGTCGGTACGGCGACCAGTTCGGTGGCCGCGATCGCGGCGTCGGGCGTACCCGCGTCGGCTTTGGCGATGCGGACGGCGTCGGCGGCCGACAGCGTCGGCGATGCCGGTGCCGCCGCGTCGCGGGCGAGCGAAGACGAGACGTACCAAACGGATCCGTCCCGTACGCCGACGGCGGCGATGCCGTCGACGGCCGCGGCGAGGTCGCCGAAGCGCTGGCGCATCAGGACGACCGAGCCCTGTCCCATCGGTGCGACGGTCAGGACCTCCAGCGCTGCGGCGCCGCGCTCGGTCAGGCCGAGCACGTCGCGGTTGGCGCTGATGTAGCTGCGGGCGGCTTGCGCCGGATCGGCCGGCAAGCCGGCGGCCAGGGGTGCTCCGGTGGCTGTCAGTACCGCCGGGGTTCCGAGCGCGTTCCAGCGCACGCGCGCGTCCAGCTCGACGGCGCGCTCCCGCTGGCGGGCCGAGGGTCCGACCCGTCCGGACCGGTTGTCCTTGACCTTCGTGGTGGCGTGGTCCCCGGGTGCCTTGAGGTTCTCGGCTCGGATCCCAGCCGGTTGGCCCGCGGCCTCCCCGCCGGATCCGACGGCGAGAATGACGAGGCCAGCGACCAGGAACGCAGTTGTCCGCGCGAATGCACGGGGTGGTGTGCGCACGGTGCCTCCTAGAGTCGAACGGCTACTTACGGTCGTAGGCATTCATACAGGAGTCTGAGTCCGGGCGGCACCGGCGAAATCGACAAAGGTCAAGATTTATCTCAACGATGCAACTTGCGAAAGCATAGGGCGCCGGGTGGACTCGTCCACCCGGCGCCCTATGGAACTACGGAAGGTTACGCCATTTCGACGTCGACCAGGCGACGGCGCTGCGAGACCAGCAGCAGAACCGAACCGGCGATGAGCAGAGCACCACCGGCGATCAGGATGCTGCTGAAGGAGCTACCCGTGACGGGCAGCATCACGACCGGGCTCGGCGAGGCCGACGGGGCCTGGCTGGGCTCCTGCGACGGGCTCGGCGAGTCACTGGGCTCAGGCGAGTCGCTCGGCGCCGGGGAGTCGCTCGGCTCAGGAGAGTCACTGGGCGCCGGGGAGTCGCTCGGCTCAGGAGAGTCGCTCGGTGCCGGAGAGTCGCTCGGCTCCGGGGAGTCACTGGGCTCGGGCGAGTCACTGGGCTCAGGAGAGTTGCTCGGCTCGGGCGAGTTGCTCGGCTCGGGCGAGTTGCTCGGCTCAGGGGAGTCGCTCGGCTGAGGAGAGTTGCTCGCCTCCGGGGACCTGCTGGGCTCCGGCGAGTCGCTCGGCTCCGGCGATTCGCTCGGCTCACCCGGGGTCGGGGTCGGGTTCGGCTGGTCCGGCGTACCCGGGCAAGTGTGGCTGATGTTGAAGGTCGCTTCCTGCTCGTCCTTCTTGGCGTTCTTGCCGCCGCTCGTGCCCGAGCCCTCGTTCACGAGGATCCCGCTGGCCGCGGTCAGCTCCCAGCCGGCGTCGGTGACGACGTACGCGTGCTTGAAAACGCCCTCGTTAGCGTCGTCCAGCCAGCCGATCCAGCCGGCACCGCTGTCCGGTGCGGCGGCGTCCTTGCTGTCGATGGTGCCGGTGACGACCGGGCCACCGGAGGTGGAGAACGTCAGGTTGATGGAGATGAAGCCGCCGGATTGGCCGTCGGCGACGAAGTGCCAGCCGTCCTTGTCCGAGGCCAGGTCCTCGAACGGGCCCTTGCACTCGTGCGTCTCGAACTCCTCGGCGGTGGTGGGCACCTGGCTGGGCTTGACCGTCGCGGCGAACACGCCGGCGGCGAGGCTGACCGTGCCGACGACCGCCAGGGCCACCGGTAGACCGACTCGCCGGATTAGTGTGGGAATGCGTCCTGCTGACACGAATCGACTCCGCAGCTCGACAAAGGGATGACAGCGCACGGTAACGAGCCGCGATGCAGCAGCGGATCCTTCGAACCGGGCCACCTGTCAGCCGAATGGACACGTCCAGTTCGTCCGGATGTCGCCGCCGAGCGTAGACCCTCACCGACCGTGTAAGCGACCGTGCCGAACGTCACGGCGCCGGCCGTGCGATGTGGTTGAGTAGCAGGCGTGCTCCGGATGAAGAGGGTCTACGACCCGCCGGCCGAGGACGACGGCCGGCGGATCCTGGTCGACCGGCTCTGGCCCCGCGGCGTCAGCAAGGAGGCCGCCCGGGTCGACGAGTGGTTCAAGGACGTCACTCCGTCCAATGAGCTGCGCAAGTGGTACCACGAGGAGCCGGCCGCGCGGCGGGCCGAGTTCGCCGACCGGTACCTGAGCGAACTGGACGGCCCCGAACAGCACGCCGCGCTCGAACGCCTGCGAGCGGAGGTGGCGTCGGGGCCGGTCACCCTGCTGACGTCGGCCAAGGATGTCGAGCACAGCCACGTGCCCGTCCTCGTCCGCAAACTGCGATCTTAGGCCCGCGATCTTAGGCCCGGAAGCCGAAGCCGGCCGCGGGGCCACGCCGGTCCGCTGCCGATGCGAGTTCCGACAGGTCGGTGACGAGCCGATCGCGCTGCGGCGAACAGGTCTGCGCGCCGCTTCGACGATGCCGGTCCGCAGCACCGTCTCGGCCGCATGGTCGCCGCCGGCCGGCCGGTGTGGAGCCGTGGCCACCAGGGTCTCCGGATGCCGGTTCGCATGCTCCTCCTGAGCGTCAGCGCCTTCGTCGATGTTCCGCCCATTAAGACAGCGAGAATGCGCCGGACAATGCCTCGGCCGGGTACATTTCTCGGCGCCCCGCGCTCGGAGGGCTTGCGGCCCTGGCCCTAGACTTGGTGGTCATGGATCAACCGCAGTGGGCCTCGCTCGGGCTGACGCCGCTGTCCCGCGTACACCTGGACGAGCTGCTGCAGGAGCTGCTCGACCGGATCGGCGACGTGGTCGACAGCCGGGAACGGCTGCGCAGCCTGCTCGACGCGGTCGTCGGCATCGGGTCCGATCTGGACCTGCGGGCCACCTTGGAGCGGATCGTCGTGGCCGCCTGCAACCTCGTCGGCGCCCGGTACGGCGCGCTGGGCGTGATCGGCGGCGACCGCAAGCTCACCGAGTTCATCACCCACGGCCTGGATCCGGCGACCCATGCTGCGATCGGCGACCCGCCCACCGGCCGCGGTGTGCTCGGTATCCTGATCGCTGACCCGCATCCGGTGCGGCTGCCCGACATCACGCGCCATCCGCAGTCGGCCGGCTTCCCGCCCAACCATCCGCCGATGCACAGCTTCCTCGGCGTACCCGTCAAGGTGCGCGACCATGTGTTCGGCAACCTGTACCTGACCGAGAAGCGCACCGCGACGGAGTTCTCCGACGACGACGAGGAGATCGTGGTGGCGCTGGCCGCGGCCGCTGGCACGGCGATCGAGAACGCGCGCCTGTACGCCCTGGCCCAGCGGCGCCATCGGTGGCTGGTCGCGACGGCCGAGGTGGTGACCGCGGTGGCCGACGCACCCGACCGCGACAGCGCCCTGGCGGCGGTCGCCCGGCGGGCGCGGGATGCGGCCGAAGCCGATCTGGCCCTGGCGCTGGTGCACAACGAGGCGAGCGAAACCCTGACAGTGGTCGCGATCGCCGCTGGGGCGCCGATCTCCGGGCTGATGGACGTCGAGATCCCGGTCGCCGGTACGGCGTTCGAGGCGGCCCTGGACAGCCAGCACCATATGGCGCTGGAGGACGTGGGCAAGGCCGCGCCGTGGCCGGTGGCGCTGCCGGCGCTGCGCGGCTCCATCGTACCGTTCGGCGGCGCCCGCGGCGTGCTGCTCATCGCGTACCCCGGCGGGGCTCACAATGAGGACGAGCTGCCGTTGCTGGGGCTGTTCGCCGGGCAGGCGGCGGTGGCCCTGGACCGGGAGGCCGCCCGCGTCGACCGCGAGGCGCTGCTGGTGCTCTCCGATCGTGAGCGCATCGCGCGTGACCTGCACGACGTCGTCATCCAGCGGCTGTTCGCGACCGGGCTACAGCTGCAGACGGCCGCGAAGCTCGCGGCCCGCCCGGAGGTCACCGACCGTGTCAAGCAGGCCATCGTCGCGCTCGACGCCACCATCCGCGACATCCGCGGCGCGATCTTCGAGCTGCGTGCGCCGGACACCGAATCCCTGCGTGGCGAGGTCCGCGCGCTGATCGACCGGGCCAACGAGGCCCTGGGCTTCCGGGCCGGCCTGCGGCTGGACGGCCCGGTCGACTCGGCCGTGCGGCCGGAGCTGAACGGCGACGTCCTGGCCGTCGCGGGCGAGGCTCTGTCCAATGTGGTACGCCATGCGCAGGCGACCGCGGTCGACGTGACGATCGCCGCGACCGGCAGCCGATTGACGATCACGGTCGCCGACAACGGGCGGGGCGGCGCTCGGGAGAACAGCGGGCTGGCCAACCTCCGCCAGCGAGCCGAGCGCCGGGGCGGCACGTTCGCCCTCGACTCCACCGATGCGGGCACCCGCCTGGTGTGGCAAGTCCCCCTCACCTGATCCTCCCTTCGGGTCCACTGCCTGGGGCGGCGGGACTGAAGTCCTGATCCGGTGGCTGATCGCCTCTGCCGCCAGTCACAGTATGTGGTAACCATCGGGTTATGAGTGCGCTGCTCGACGACCGCCCGAGGGCCGGCCTGAGCCAGGCGCGGGCCGAACAGCTGCGGGCGGAAGAAGGCCCGAACGAGGTCGCCCGTTCCCGGCCCCCGCGGCTCGCGTCGCGGATCGCCGCTCAGCTGACCGATCCTCTGGTGGTGCTGCTGCTGGCGGCCGCCGTCGTGACCGTCGCACTCGGCGATATTCCGGACACCGCGGTCATCTTGCTCGTCGTGACCCTCAACACCGTGGTCGGCGTACTGCAGCAGGTGCGGGCCGATCATGCGATCGAGGCGCTGGACACGTTGTCGGCTCCGGTCGCCCGGGTCGTCCGCGACGGGCGGGACATGGTCATCCCGTCCGCTGCCGTCGTACGCGGCGATCTCGTGCACGTCGAAGCCGGCGACATCGTCCCGGCCGACCTGGCGATCGCCGTGGCCCACCGCTGCCAGGTCGACGAAGCGGCGCTGACCGGCGAATCCGTGCCGGTCATCCGGGGCCCCGGCGACGAGATGCTCGCCGGAACCGTCGTCGTCACCGGCCGGGCCGAGGGAACCGCCGTCCGTACCGGACCGCGCAGTGCGTTGGGCCGCATCGCGACCCTCGCTCGCGGCGCGAAGTCCGGACCGACTCCGCTGCAGAAGCGGCTGGCCAGCCTCGGGCGTACGCTCGGCTTCGCGATCGTGGCGATCAGCGCGGTCGTGGTGATCATCGGGGTGGCCGCTGGGCGTCCCCTCATGACCATGGCTCTGGTCGGTGTCAGCCTCGTCGTGGCGGCCGTGCCCGAATCGCTGCCCGCCGTCGTGACCCTCGCGCTGGCGCTCGGCGCTCGGCGGATGGCTCGCCACCAGGCCATTGCGCGTACGCTGCAAGCCGTCGAGACGCTCGGATCGGTGACCGTCATCGCAACCGACAAGACCGGTACTGTCACCGAGGGCCGGATGGCCGTACGCCGCGCCGTCGCCGGCGGGCGGGCGTACGAGGCACACGGAGCGGGCTACGAGCCGGTCGGCGTCCTCGTCCCCGACCCCGAACCGGCGCTGCTGGAGCTGGCCCGCGCCGGGGTCCTCTGTTCGGACGCGGCCATCCTTCCGCCGGACGACGACCATCCACAGTGGTACGCCGTCGGCGACCCCGTCGAAGCCGCGCTGGTCGCCTTCGCCGCCCGATGCGGACTGGACCTAGCCGAGGTTCGCGACGCCGCCGAGCGAGTCGCCGAACACCCCTTCGATCAGACGACCCGGCGCATGGTGACCGTCCATCGGGACGGCTCCGGCTACCTGACGGTGTGCAAGGGCGCACCCGAGACCGTCCTCACTCCGCCCGTGGTCGCCGCCGGCGATCCAGCGCTCTCCAGCGCCCTGGCGGTCGCGGCCGAACTCGCCGGCGAGGGCCTGCGCGTCATGGCGGTCGTCGCCGGGTTCACTGTGGATCTGCCGGATCCGCCGGCTCCGCGGGGGCTGCGCGTACTCGGCGTGGTTGGTATCGCGGATCCGTTGCGGGACACCGCGACCGGCACAGCGGAGGCGTTCCGGCGGGCCGGCGTACGCCTCATGCTCATCACCGGCGACCATCCCCGTACCGCCGCCGCAATCGCCGGGCAACTCGGCATCGACGAGCGGGACGTCTTCGCGCGTACGCGTCCGGAGCAGAAGCTCGACATCATCGCAGCGCTCCAGGAGCGCGGACAGGTGGTGGCGATGACGGGCGACGGCGTCAACGATGCGCCAGCTTTGCGGCGCGCGGACATCGGCGTGGCGATGGGCGGTGGTACGGAGGTCGCTCGGCAGGCCGCGGATCTGGTGCTGGTCGACGACAACCTCGGCACCGTCGCGGCGGCGATCGGCGAGGGCCGCCGCGTCTACGACAACATCCGGCGGTTCCTGCGGTACGCCCTCTCCGGCGGCGTGGCCGAGCTGCTGGTGATGCTGGCCGGACCGGTCGTGGGATTGCCGATTCCCCTGCTGCCCGGCCAGATTCTCTGGATCAACCTGCTGACCCACGGGCTGCCGGGCGTCGCCCTCGGCGCGGAGCCGGCCGAAACCGGTGTGCTGCACCGGCCACCGCGTAAGCCGGACGAAGAAGTGCTCGGCGGCGGGCTCGGGCGCTCGATCGTCCTCATAGGATCGTTGCTGGCCGTGGTGGCCCTCGGCCTCGGCATCGCCGCCGAATCCGCGGGCGCACCGTGGCAGAGCATGCTGTTCGTGACCCTCGGACTGGCGCAGCTGGGCGTCGCCCTGGCCGTCCGGGCTCGCCGGAGACCGGGACAGCGCTGGGCGAATCCGGGCCTGCTGGCCGCGATCCTGCTGTCGGGCGTCGGTCAGATCGCGGCCGTGGCCTTCGAGCCGCTGCGGGTACTGCTGCGGACCGAGCCGCTGTCGCTGACCGATCTGGCGGTCTGCCTAGCGGTCGCGGCCGTTCCCGGTGTCGTGCTCGCGGCCGTCCACAAGGGATGGCGCCGGCCTGACTGACCGGCCAGCTCACACAGCATCGCCTCGCCCCACGGCCGCCGAGGCTCGGGCAGGGTGGCCACCACCGCAGCCAGCACCTGCCCGGGAGTGTCCAACATGGATATACGGGCGCCACCGCCTTCCCACCAGCTTCGGACCAGAAGCCACGACGTGGCCAGCCAGAGGATCAGGGGCACGGCGAACAGCACTGCGATCGCGATCATCGCAGCCGAATCACCGGCCTGGATGGACCAGACGTACAGCGCGGCGAAGGCCGCCAGGACGGGCACGGCGGCGGCGATCTCGTACCGGCGCCGGGTCCGGTTCATGCTCCCTGCCATCTCGGCTCCGATCGTTGCGATGCCGGCGGTACTCGCGCCAATTCGGTGGCGAACGCCCGCCCGGAGCCGGTCAGCCGGTAGAGGTGACGAGGCGGCCGGCCGGCCGGAGCGTCGGTCTCCCACGCGGTCTCCAGCAGACCGCGGTCCGCCAGCCGGACGAGGATCGGGTACAGCGAACCGGGCTTGATGTCGAGCTGCTGGCACAGCTCGTAGCCGTACCGCCAGGCGGTCGGCTGCTCGGCCAGCGCGCGGACGACCGACGTGGTCTGCGCCGAAGGGCGGCGAGGTCGGGTCATGCCATAACTCTATATAGTCAGAGTTACGCCGTCAAGCGCATCCCTCGCAGCGGACCGAACGGCCCGGCTGCGACGTGGCGTTCGCCTCTGGGACCGTGAGGCGCCACGGAGGAGCGTAGGGAGCGTAGGAGATATGACGAAGGAGGGGCGATGACCACCCTCAGCACCCGGCCCACGAACGGAAGGACGTTCGTCACGAAGCCGGGCATCACCACGACGGCGGCCTTCGAGACCAAGACGCAGAAGGCCACCCGTTACGTCTTCGCCGGTGTGCGGATCGCGATCGGCTGGACGTTCGTGTGGGCGTTCCTGGACAAGCTGTTCGGCCTCGGGATCAGCACCCCGGCGCAGAACGCGTGGATCGACGGCGGCCACCCGACCGCCGGGTTCCTCGGCCGCTCGGCCACCGGCCCGTTCACCGACCTGTGGCACAACGTGGCCGGCACCTGGTGGGCGGACTGGGCGTTCATGATGGGCCTGCTCGGCATCGGGCTCGCACTGATGCTCGGCATCGGCATGCGCATCGCCGCCGTCGCGGCCGCCACGCTCTACGTTCTCATGTGGAGCGTCGTGCTGCACCCGACCACCAACCCGTTCATGGACGACCACCTCATCCAGGCTGGTGTCGTCGTCGGCCTGACCTTGGTGGGCGCGGGCAACACCTTCGGCTTGGGCCGCTGGTGGGCCCGGACGCGGCTGGTGCAGCGCCTGCCCTGGCTGACCTGACCGCTACCGCTGTAACGGGCCGGTGCTTGCGCACCGGCCCTGGCCCATGATCCCCCGCGAGCGCGCTCTGAGCCCATTCGGGTCCGCGGACCGCGCCGGACGGGACCTTCGCCTCATCCCGGCGATCGGTCGGATGCGATGCGATAGGGACGTCCGCGAAGGCCGTCGGGCCGGGCCGAGGAGGGAATCCCGGCATGGACCCCCGACCATCCGGGGACGGCGGAGCCCGTACCGGCCCCAGGCGGACCGGCGGTGCGGCCCGATCCGCGGCCGCACCGCCGAGGACGGCCGATGAGGAGGTGCCGTGATGGTCGTGGAGACGACATACGATCTGCTGGCTAAGCATCCGTTCCTAGCCGGTCTGACCGCTGCGCAGCTGGACCGCCTCTCCTACTGGGGGCACGGCGCGATCCTGCACGGGGGAATGACGATCTTCGACGAGGGCGCCCGGGCCGACCGGTTCTGGCTGATCCTTGAGGGCTCGGTGCGGCTGGACACCCATGTTCCCGGCCACGGCGACGTGACCGTGGAAACCCTCGGCCCCGGCTCGGTGCTCGGCTGGTCGTGGCTCTTCCCGCCGTACCGCTGGCATTTCGCGGCGACCACGACCGGCCTGACCCACGTGGTCGTCCTGGACGGTCCGGGCATCCGCGAGGTGTGCGATCAGGATCCGGTGCTGGGATTGGAACTGCACCGGCGGTTCATGCACGTGCTCGTCGACCGGCTGCAGCAGACCCGGCAGCGGCTGCTGGAGGCGTACACCACTGATCCGGGAACGGAGGGATCGGCATGAGCACCATGACGGTCAACCACCTGACCGACGACGCATTCCTCATCGACGTCCGCGGCCACACGCTCGTGGCCGACCAGCCGACCGGCCGCCACGACGAGCGCGGCGCCACTCCGGTCGAGTTGTTCATCGCCGGGCTGGCCAGCTGCGTCGGCTCCACGGTTGTACGGTACCTGCGCGAGCATTACCAGCCGCACGACGGCGTACGCGTGGAGTGCGAGTGGCGGATGCGGGCCGCGCGGCCGACGACGGTCGCGGCCGTACGCCTGCGCGTCTTGGTGCCGCAGGATCCCGATCGCACCACGTACCTCGGGATCATCGACGCCGTCAATCGCAGTGCGGTCCGAGCGACCCTGGCCGGCGCCCTGCCGGCGATCGCGGTCGAACTACGCTCCTTCGCCGAATCGGCGGCGCTGGCCACCGCCGATCCGCTCGTGTTTGCGCACGCCTCGGTCTGATGCTTCCGCGCGCCCAGTCGCCGGGCCGGGACTTTCGGCCCTGCCACTGCTGACTTGGTGCACTGCCACCCGTCCGGCCCGGTGAAGAGGGTGGAGGGAGAAAGCTAGGAGGCAGCCATGAAGGCGCTGGTATACGGCGGACCGGGCGTACGCACCTGGACCGAGGTCGGCGAACCGAAGATCGTCGAGCCGCGTGACGCGATCATCAAGGTCGACACCGTGACGATCTGCGGCACCGATCTGCACATTCTCAAGGGCGACGTGCCCGAAGTGACCCCCGGCCGGATCCTCGGCCACGAGGCGGTGGGCACCGTCGTCGACGTCGGCAGCGGGGTCACCGGGCTGCGCGAGGGCGACCGGGTGCTCGCCTCGTGCATCTCGGCCTGCGGCACGTGCCGCTTCTGCCGCGAAGGACACTATGGACAGTGCCGCAACGGCGGCGGCTGGATCCTCGGCCACACCGTGGACGGCGTCCAGGCCGAGTACGCCCGCATTCCGTTCGCCGACCTGTCGACGTATCACCTGCCATCCTCCCTTTCGGACGAAGCGGCGGTGATGCTGGCCGACATCCTGCCCACCTCCTATGAGGTCGGTGTCCTCAACGGCGCGGTCCGGCCGGGCGACACGGTCGCCGTCGTCGGGGCCGGACCCATCGGCCTGGCCGCGATGCTGACCGCCCAGCTGTACTCGCCGTCGGCGATCATCGCCATCGACAAGGCGGTGAGCCGGCTCGACGCGGCCCGCGCGTTCGGCGCCACGGCCACGATGACGCCCGATGACAATCCACTATCGACAGTGCAGGCGCTGACCGGCGGCCTCGGTGCCGACGTCGTCATCGAGGCGGTGGGCGTACCGGAGTCGTTCGAGCTGTGCACCGCGCTCGTACGCCCCGGCGGCCGGGTCGCCAACATCGGCGTACACGGCCGGCCCGCGACGCTGCACCTGGAGGATCTCTGGATCCGCAACGTCACCATCACCACCGGCCTGGTCGACACCTTCTCGACCCGGGCGCTGCTGGCGATGCTCGGCACCGGACAGCTCGATGTCGCCAAGATGGTGACCCACCGGTTCACCTTCGACGAGTTCATGACCGCCTACGACGTGTTCGCCGATCCGGCCGGCACCGGGGCGCTCAAGGTAGTCGTCAGCCGTAGCTGACGCCAACGAGCCGGTGATGCAAACGCGGCGGGCCGGGCTTCACGCCCGGCCCGCCCGCATGCTGGAATGCTGGAACTGCTGGAATGCTGGAACTCAGTGGTGCTCGCGAAGCTTCGTTGCCATGACCGCGGCCTGCGTACGCCGTTCCAGACCGAGCTTGGCCAGCAGGCTGGAGACGTAATTCTTGATCGTCTTCTCGGCGAGGAACATCTGCGCCGCGATCTGCCGATTGGTCAGCCCGTCCGCGATGTAGTCCAGAATCTTGCGCTCCTGCTCGGTCAGCGCCTGCAACTGCTGCGGCAGCTGCTTCGGATTGCGGATGCGCTCAAGTACGCGCATCGTCACCGCGGGATCCAGCAGGGACTGCCCGGCCGCGACCCGGCGTACGGCGTCCACGAGGTCGGTGCCGTCGATCTGCTTGAGCAGGTAACCGGACGCTCCGGCCATGATGGCCGCAAACAACGCATCGTCGTCTTCGAAGGACGTGAGAATGACGACGCGGATCGAGGAGTCCACCGAGCGGATCTCCCGAGCCGCGTCGATCCCGCTGCCGTCGGGCAGCCGGGCGTCGAGGATGGCGACGTCGGGGCGCAGCGCCGGAGCCCGGTGCGCGGCGTCTTCGGCCCGGCCGGCCTCGCCGACGACCTCGATGTCGCCCTCGGCCTCCAGCAGGTCCCGGATGCCCCGGCGGACCACCTCGTGGTCGTCGAGGAGAAATACGCGGATCACAACGCCAGTGTGACCGTTTTCCGAGCGCAACGCCTAGGGACCAAGGGCCCGGGGCGGTCCGGGCCTTCCAGCCCCTCTGCTTCGGGGCGCGTTCCTCTGCCTCTGGAGCGCTCGGAAGCGCAGCTTTGGAGACATGGACATCACCGGACCCGTTGCCGAGCGCGTACTTCGGGTCGCCGCCCAGGTCGGCCACGCCGCTCCGTCGATCTTCAACACGCAGCCGTGGCTGTGGCACGCGGTGGACACGACGCTGGAGCTTCGGGCCGACCGTTCGCGCCAGCTGCTCGTGAACGACCCGGACGGCCGGCTGCTCACGGTCAGCTGCGGTGCCGCGCTGCACCACGCACGCCTGGCGCTGGCCGTCATGGGCCGGTCCATCCGGGTGACCCGGCTGCCCGACGTCGCCGACCCGGACCTGCTGGCCGTCATCGAACTCACCGGCGAACGCGTGGCGACCACCGCCGAGCGGGTCATGTACGCGGCCATCTCGCAGCGGCGCACCGACCGGCGGGCGTACACCGCTGTGGCGGTCGATCCGTCGGACGCGTACGCACTCGTCGCTGCGGCCGAGGAAGCGGGCGCCCATCTGCATCTGATTCGCGAAGACGGCGTCGCCGAGTTCGCTTCCGTCGCGGCTCAGGCCTCCGCGATCCAGCTCGCCGATGCGGCTTACCGCAACGAGCTGGCGTCCTGGGTCACGCCGGTGGGCGTACCCATGGCAACGGTCGTGCCGGAATCGCCGCGGCGGGTGCCGGTCCGCGATTTCGCGCCCATGGGCGGCGCGGAGCTGGACGCGGGCACTCACAGCGACGCGGGCGCGCGGTACGCTGTTGTTTTCACCGACGGCGACGGGCCGGACGACTGGCTGCGGGCCGGTGAGGCCCTGTCGGCCGTGCTGTTGACCGCCACCGCGACCGGTCTGGCGACCGCGCCGATCAGCGACGTGACCGAGACCGCCCTGACCCGCGAACGCATGCGGCACCTGCTTTCCGGCATCGGCCAGCCGCAGCTGGGCCTGCGGATCGGCTACGCGCCACCGGGCGCTCCCCCGGCCGCACCGCGCCGCCGCTTCCGCGACGTCATCGAGTCCTGAGTCACGAAGGGAACCATCATGTCCACCACGAACCGCCCGATCGTGGCCGGCGTCGACGGTTCGCCGTCGAGCCTTGCCGCCGCTCGCTTCGCCGCCGATCTCGCGGTACGCCGCCGGGCTCCGCTGCGCCTGATCTACGGATACGAGATTCCGATGTACGGCTACCTGCCGATCGGTATGGTCGACCGCTATGCCGTGGAGGACGCCGGAACCCGTACGGCTCTGCAGGAGTCGCTGGCGGAGACGGCCAAACAGCTGCGCGCCGACCAGCCGGAGCTGATCGAGGTCGAAGCCGGCGTCGTGGCGGGCGGCGCGGCCGTGGCCCTCATCGAGGCCTCGCGTACCGCCGCGGTCACGGTCGTGGGCTGCCGCGGCGTGGGTGGCTTCACCGGCCTGCTGCTCGGTTCGGTCTCGGCTCAGGTGTCCGCGCACGGTCACGGCCCCATCATCGTCGTACGCCCACCGATGCCGGACGTACCACCGGGTCCGGAGCAGCCGGCGTACGCACCGCCGACCGGTCCGGTCGTCGTCGGCGTCGACCGTTCACCGGCGGCTAAGGCGGCCGTACACTTCGCCGTCGACGAGGCGTTGCAGCGGGGCGTACCGCTCATCGCTGTGCACGCTTACCGCGACGAGGGCGGCGACGCGGACACCGTACTCGCCGAAACCCTTCTGGCCGAAGAGGTTCTCCCGTACGCCGACCGCTATCCGGACCTCGATGTCAGGGTGAAGGCGCAGGAGACGGCCAACATCGAGAAGGCGATGGTCGAAGCGACCCGCGGTGCCGGGCTCGTCGTGGTCGGCTGCCGCGGTATCGGTGGCTTTGCCGGGCTGCTGCTCGGCTCGGTCAGCCGGACCCTGGTCCACCACGCGTACGCCCCCGTGGCCGTCATCCACCCAGCGGAGTGACCCGCCGGTCCGGCCTCGCTACTCTTCGGCCGGATTCTCGAACTCGGCGCGGCTGAGGCGCCGGCGGAAGGTGTGGTAAGTCCACGCCTGGTACGCCGCCACCACGGGGAAGATGATGACGAAGATGACCGTCATCAGCTTCAGGGTGTAGCTGCCCGACGCCGTGTTCGAGATGGTCAGATCGGTGGCCGGACCGTTGGTGGAAACCATCACGCGCGGGAAGAGTTCGGTGAAGATGGACACGATCGTGGCCGCCATGACGAAGGTCGTCAGCGCGAACGCCCACCCGTCGCGTTCCTCCCCGGCGAACCAGGCGGCCGCGACGATCGCGAGGATGGCCGCGATCTCGACGATGTTGGGCAGGACGCCCTTGCCGGCGATGACGTGGGTCCAGATGGCGAAGACGGCGACGATGACCGCGACGAACGGAGCCAGCCGCTTGGCGAGCTTCTTGGCGCGGTCGCGGACCTCGCCGGTGGTCTTCAAGGCGATGAAGGTCGCGCCGTGCAGGTTGCAGATCGCCACGAGCGTGATGCCGACCCAGAGGGCGTACGGCTGCAGCAGATCCCAGAAGGTGCCGGCGTACTCCTGATCCGATCCGATCGGCAAGCCCTGCAACAGATCCCCGAGCGCCACCCCGATGAGGAACGGCGCGACGACGCTGCCCACCACCAGCAGGATGCTCCACGTACGCCGCCAGCCTGTGCCCGTGTCCCGGCCGCGGAACTCGAAGGCCACACCGCGCAGGATCAGTGCTACGAGGACGAGGGCCAGGGCGAGGTACATCGCCGAGAACATCGTGGCGTACCAGCCCGGGAACGCCGCGAACATGGCCGCTCCGGCCACCACGAGCCACACCTCGTTGCCGTCCCACAGCGGCCCGATGGTGTTGATGACGGTCAGCCGGTCGGCTTCGTCGCGGGCGAGGTAGCGGTGCAGGATGCCGACGCCGAAGTCGAAGCCCTCCAGGACGAAGAAGCCGGTCCACAGCACCGCGATGATGATGAACCACACGTTGACGAGGGTCATGGATGCCTCACGGGATCGCGGCGGGAACGGGCGGTTCGTCGGCCGGCTCGGCCGGCGCCGGTGGCAGTTCGCGGCGGGCGTACCGGATCATCAGGACGACGTCGACGACCGCCAGCACGAGGTACAGCAGGAAGAAGACGATCAGGCTGGTGACGATCGTCGCCGTACCGACCGACGGCGAGACACCGTCGGCGGTGAGCATGATGCCCTGCACGATCCAGGGCTGGCGGCCGTTCTCGGTGAGCATCCAGCCGGCCGTGTTCATGATGATCGGCAGGAACACCGCCCAGGTGGCCAGCCAGAGGAACCGGCGTGACGTCTCCAGCTTGCGGCGGTGCACCAGCCACAGGCCCCACAGCGAGAGTAGGAGTATCACCACGGCCGTGTACGCCATGAGCCGCATCGACCAGTACTGGATGAACACGTTGGGCACGTAGTTGCCCGGCCCGTACTGCTGCTGATACTGGGCGTTGATCTCGTTGAGCCCGATGACCTGACCGTTCCAGTGGTTGGTCGCCAGCAGCGACAGCAAGTGCGGAATCTCGATGACCTGGGTCGGGGTCTGGTCGTTGTTGCCGCCGCCGATCTGGAAGACGGAGAACGAGCACGGCTGGCAGGTCTCCCACTGCGCCTCGGCGGCGGCGATCTTCATCGGCTGGTACCTGGCCTCGACCACACCAAGCTCGCTGCCGACGAACATGGCCAGCAGCATCGTCGGCGCGAGGACGGCCAGCGACAGCTTCGCCGACCGGGCGAAGACCTCGGTGTGCTTGCCCTTGCGCAGCTGCCAGGCCGAGACGGCGAGCATGACGACGGCGGCGGTGGCCAGCGCGGCCAGCAGGACGTGGGTGTAGCCCCAGAGGAAGACGGGGTTGGTCATCACCGCCCAGATGTCGTCCAGCTGCGGCTTGCCGGTGCTGGCGTCGGTCGTGTAGCCGACGGGATGCTGCATCCAGGAGTTCGCGGCCATGATGAAGGCCGCCGACAGCGAGGCGCCGATCGCGACGGCCCAGATCGACGCGAGATGGATGCGGCGGGGCAGCCGGTCCCAACCGAAGATCCAGACGCCCAGGAACGTCGCCTCCAGGAAGAAGGCGGCTAGTCCCTCCATGGCCAGCGGCGCCCCGAAGACGTCGCCGACCAGCCGCGAGTACGCCGACCAGTTCATGCCGAACTGGAACTCCTGGACCAGGCCGGTGACCACGCCGACGGCGATGTTGATGACCAGCAGCGTGCCGAAGAACCTGGTGAGCCGCCGGTACGCCGCCTGGCCGCGGCGGTGCCACATCGTCTGCAGGACGGCGGTCAGGAAGGCCAGCCCGATCGTGACCGGGACGAACAGGAAGTGGTAGATCGACGTCATCGCGAACTGCAGGCGCGCAAGATCTACATTCGACACGGCTCCATTATGCGCAAGAATCCGGCGTAACACGGGCGAATCAGAATTACAGTCCGGACGTGGAGCACCCTGGCGAGCGCCGACGCTCGGAGCCAGACGAGCGCCGCCGGCGCCTGATCCCGCCGATCGTCCGGTTCCACCAGCCGGCCGACGACGATCTGCTGAGCGGATTCACCCACCCCGCCCAGCGCCGGGGCGAGCTGCGGGGGTTCTTCGCTACCACGATCACCATCTCGCTGATCGTCTGGGACATGGCCTTCGCGCTGGGCGCGTACCACACGGTCTTCTACTACCGGCTGACGCAGGTCTTCGTGGTCTCTGCGGTCCTCCTGCTAGGTGCGGTCGTGCTGCGGCGGCACCTGACCGTGCACCCGTGGATGCTGGCGATCCTGTCCATCCCGGTCGTCTGGCTGGCCTGGCGGCTGATCGTGCCCGTCGGCGGGCACTGGCACGCGGTGTACCGGGTGGTGAACGCGGTCCTTGTCGGCCTGGTCCTGCTGACGCTGCCGATCACGCTGTGGGTGGTCGCCCGCATCGTGGCCCCGGAGTACTTCGCGCTGTCGACGGTGCGGCTACGGCTGGCCGGCGCGGCGATCATCATCGTCGTCGCGGTCGCCGGCTTCCTCACCGGGCAGTTCAACTATCACGTCTTCACCTGCCACGAATTCGTGCTGGCCGGCGACGACACCCCGAGCAACTGCCGCCAGACGCCGTAGCCCAGGCACTTTTCGGCTTTTGCCTCCCCAGCCATGATCATCCGGGCAGAATGGCCAGCGAGGGCCGCAGGCCCAACCTGACGGGGATGATCATGGAAGCGAACGCCACGAACGTTGTCATCGTGGGTGGCGGTTTCGCGGGAGTCGCCTGCGCCAAGCGGCTCGCCGACGAGCCGGGCCTGCGGGTACAGCTCGTCGACCGGGCCGGTTACCACCAATTCCAGCCGCTGCTCTATCAGGTTGCGACGGCCGAGCTGACGTTCGAGGACGTCCGGTTCGACCTGGCTCGCATCTTCCGCGGCAAGGATGCCGTGAAGGTCCGCAAGGCCGAGGTCACCGGCATCGACGCGGACGCCATGACGGTCACGCTCGACGACGGCACGATCCTGCCGGCCGACTACATCGTGCTCGCCGCCGGTGCGCAGCCGAACTTCTTCCGTACGCCCGGTGCCGAGGAGCACACCTTCCCGCTGTACAGCGTCGACGACGCGCGGCGCGTACGCGGCCGCATTGTGCAGCTGTTTGAACAGGTCCGCGACCGGCCGGAGCTGATCGACGAGGGTGCCCTGACCTTCGTCGTAGTCGGCGGTGGGCCCACCGGGGTCGAGACGGCCGGGGCTCTGGCCGAACTCATCCACGACGTCATGCCCCACGTGTATCGGGACGCACCGCTCGGCGTGGCCGAGGTGATCCTGGTCGACCTCGGGCACAGCCTGCTGTCGGCGTTCTCCGACGAGGCCGGTGCCTATGCCGCCAAACAATTGCAGCGGCGCGGTGCGAAGCTGCGGTTGGGCGTACCCGTGAAGGAGATCGCGGCCGATCGGGTCACGCTGGGCGACGGGACCGTGATCAAGACGAGGCTGGTGGTCTGGGGCGGCGGCGAGCAGGCCGCGCCGGTCGCGAGCGGAGCGGGGCTGCCGCAGGGGCGGGGCGGGCGCATCGACGTGCAGCCGGACCTGACCGTGCCCGGCCATCCGCGCATCTACGCGCTCGGCGACATCGCCAACATCCCCTCGGGCGACGACATCCTGCCCCAGCTGGGCAGCGTCGCGCAGCAGGCCGGACGCTGGGCCGGCGACAACATCGTGGCACTGACCCGGGGCGAGGCCGCATCGCCGTTCCACTACCGGGACAAGGGAATCATGGCGATGATCGGCCGCAAGGCCGCGGTCGCGGAGATGGGCGCCCACCGCCACGAGATCCACGGCCGCCTGGCGTTCGCCGCCTGGCTGGGCGTGCACGCCGAACTGCTGGGCAACATCGGCGCCGAGCTGAAGGCATTCGTGGCCTGGGCCGAGGAGTTCTACGTACGCCCGCATCACCGCTCCGCGTCGCTGCTGGAGCCGTCGCGGATCGACATGCCGCGCATCGACTGGGACCAGAAGGGCTGACTGATGGGAAACGCCGACGTCTTCGTCATCTTCGGCATCACCGGCGACCTGGCCAAGGTGATGACCTTCCATTCGCTGTACCGGCTGGAGGCCCGCGGCCTGCTCGACTGCCCGATCGTCGGCGTGGCCGTCGACCAGTGGACGCCCCAGGATCTGCGCGACCACGCCCGAGCCGCCATCGAGGGTCCCGGCGTGGCAGGCGGCGGCGAGAAGATCGACGAGGAGGTCTTCGAGCGGCTCGTCGGCCGGATGTCCTATCTGGCCGGTGACTTCGCCCAGGCCGAAACGTACGCCCGGGTCGGCCAGGCCGTCGGCGCCGCGCGTACGCCCGTCTACTACCTGGAGATCCCGCCGTCGCTGTTCGGCATGGTGATCCAGGGCTTGGCGCAGGCCGACCTCGTCCGCGACGGCCGGGTCGTGGTGGAGAAGCCGTTCGGTCACGACCTGCCCTCCGCCAAGCAGCTCGCCGACGAGCTGCACGCGTGGATCCCCGAACCGCAGCTGTTCCGCATCGACCACTTCCTCGGCAAGATGGGTATGGAGGAGCTGGTGTTCCTGCGGTTCGCCAACACCATGTTCGAACCTGTGTGGAACCGCAGCTACGTCGAATCGGTGCAGATCACGATGGCCGAGGACTTCGGCGTCGAGGACCGCGGCCACTTCTACGACCCGGTCGGCGCGCTGCGCGACGTGGTCGTGAACCATCTGATGCAGCTGCTGTCGGCGGGCGCGATGGAGGCGCCGGCGGGGGCTGATCCGGCGACCTTCAAGAACGCTCAGGTCGCCCTGTGGAAGGCGGTCACCACCGCTGATCCTCGGCGATACGTGCGCGGCCAGTACGACGGCTACCAGTCGATCAACGGTGTCGCGCCGGGCTCGGCCACCGAGACCTACGCCGCCGTGCGGCTGGACATCGACAACTGGCGGTGGTCGGGGGTCCCGTTCTTCGTCCGGACCGGCAAGTGCTTGTCGCTGACGCAGACCGAGTTCCGGCTGGTGTTCAAGCGCCCGCCCCGGCTGGGCTTGAACCTGCCGTTCGACCGCCGGCCCGAACCCGATCAGCTCGTGGTGAAGCTGGACCCGGTGACCGGCGTACGGTTCCGGTTCGAAGCCCGGCGAGGCGACGCCGAAGGGCCGCAGACCGTCACCGCCGACGTGGAGTTCGGAGCACAGGGCGGCGAGGGTGCGACGCCCTACGAAGTCCTGCTGCACGCGGCGCTTCTGGGCAACAGCACGCGCTTCACGCGGCAGGACGGCGTCGAGGAGACCTGGCGCATCATGCAGCCGCTGCTCGACTCGCCACCGCCGGTTCACCCGTACGCCAAGGGAACCATGGGACCGGGCGCCGCCGATGAACTGGTCGCCGCCGTGGGCGGCTGGCACAAACCGTGGGGTGCAGCATGACCGCCGTCGCCGATCGCCCAGCCACCGCTCCGGACGCGGTGGAGCCCGACACCATGCCGCAGAGCGCGGCCATGCCGTCGCCGTTCCCGCCGATCGAGGACTACGCGTTCCTGTCCAACTGCCACACCGGTGCGCTCGTCGCGCCCGACGGTTCGGTGGACTGGCTGTGCGTACCGAGCTTCGATTCGCCGAGCATCTTCGGCAGCCTGCTCGACCGCGGCGCCGGCAACTTCCGGTTCGGCCCCTACGGCATCCACCATCCGGTGTCCCGCATCTACGAACCGGGCTCCCACGTCCTTACGACGACATGGCGTACGCTCACCGGCTGGCTGGTGGTCCGCGACGCGCTGACGATCTACCCGCGGCACGAGGCGGATCTGTCCACACCGCACACTCGGCCGCCCGTCGACGAGGACGCCGACCATCTCCTAGTACGCACGGCGGTGTGCATCGACGGCCGCGTCGAGGTCGAGATCGTCTGCGAGCCGGTGCTCGGCTACGGGCGTACGCCCGCCTCCTGGCAGCTGGTCGAAGACCTGCACCTGGCCGAGGCGGCCGGGGCGGACCTGAGCTTCCGCCTCGCGTCGGACCTGATGCTCGGGATCGAGGGCGAGCGGGTCCGGGGCCGGCACGTGCTCTCGCAGGGCGAGACTTCCTTCTGCGTCCTGTCGTGGCGCAAGGACGGCTACACGCCGCCCACCTTCGAGGAGGCGACCGCGCGGCTGGATGCCACCGCCGAGTTCTGGCGGGAATGGCTGGCCAACGCCCGCATCCCTGACCATCGGTGGCGCGAGATGCTGCAACGGTCGGCGTTGACGGTCAAGGGCCTGACCTACATGCCGACCGGCGCGACCGTCGCGGCGCTGACGACGTCGCTGCCGGAAACGCCGGGCGGCGAGCGCAACTGGGACTACCGCTACACGTGGATCCGCGACTCGACGTTCACGTTGCAGGCGCTGCACTGGCTGAACCTGGACTGGGAGGCCGACGAGTTCATGCAGTTCATCGCCGACCTCGAACCGACCGAGGACGGCTCGCTGCAGATCATGTACGGCATCGACGGCCGCCGGGACCTGACCGAGTCCACACTGGACCATCTGACCGGGTACGCCGGCGCCCGGCCGGTACGCATCGGCAACGGGGCCTACAACCAGAAGCAGAACGACGTATACGGCGCGGTGCTGGACTCGATCCTGATGCACACGCGGCGCAGCCAGCGGCTGCCGCGGCGGCTGTGGCCGATCGTGCAGACTCAGGCCGAGTGCGCCACGAAGATCTGGCAGCAGCCCGATCAGGGCATCTGGGAGGCGCGCGGCGAACCCAAACACTACGTGTCGTCGAAGCTGATGAGCTGGGTGGCGCTGGACCGAGCGGCCAAGCTGGCCGAGATCCGGGGCAATCCCGAGCTGGCCGGGGCGTGGCGGCACACGGCCGAGGAGATCCGGGCCGACATCCTGGCCAACGGCGTCTCGGCGGCCGGGGTGTTGCGGCAGCACTACGAGACCGACGCGCTGGACGCTTCGACGCTGCTCGCCGCGATGTTCGGCCTCCTGCCGCCCACCGACGAGCGGTTGCGGGCCACGGTCGAGGCGATCGCCTCCGACCTGACCGAGAACGGCTTCGTTCTGCGGTACCGGACCGAGGAGACCGACGACGGCCTGTCCGGCAAGGAGGGCACGTTCCTCATCTGTTCGTTCTGGCTCGTCTCCGGGCTGGCCGTGATCGGTGAGATCCAGCGGGCCCGCGATCTGATGGAGAAGCTGCTGCGCATCGCCTCGCCGCTGGGCCTGTACGCCGAGGAGTTCGACACCGACACCGGCCGGCACCTGGGCAACTTCCCGCAGGCGTTCTCGCACCTGGCCCTGATCGAGGCGGCCGCGCGCATCATCCTCGACGAGCGATTGCAGGAGTTCTCATGACCACCGCATATGACGTGATCATCATCGGCACCGGAGCGGGCGGCGGTACGCTCGCCGCCAAGCTAGCGCCGTCGGGCAAGCGGATCCTGTTGCTGGAGCGGGGTTCGTGGCTGCCGCGCGAGCCGCAGAACTGGGACACCGCCGCGGTGTTCATCGACAACCGCTACATCTCGCCCGACATGTGGTACGACGCCAAGGGCAAGGCGTTCCAGCCTCAGGTGCACTACTTCGTCGGCGGGGCCACGAAGCTCTACGGCGCGGCCCTGTACCGCTTACGGGAGAGGGACTTCGGAGCCATCCAGCACCACGACGGGATGTCACCGCAGTGGCCGATCAGCTACGCCGACCTGGAGCCGTACTACACCGCTGCCGAGCAGATGTACCAGGTGCACGGCGTGCGGGGCGAGGATCCGACCGAACCGCCGGCCAGCGCGCCCTACCCGTTCCCGCCCGTCGCGCACGAGCCGCGGATCCAGCAGCTGTCCGACGATCTCGCGGCCGCCGGGCTGCACCCGTTCCACGCGCCGTGCGGCGTACGGCTGACCGAGACCAACATGCCCTACAGCGTCTGCGTCAAATGCAGCTCGTGTGACGGGTTTCCGTGCCCGCTGCACGCCAAGTCCGACGCCGAGGTGTTCGGCGTACGCCCGGCGCTGACGCAGCCGAACGTGGAGCTGCTGACCAACGCCGAGGCGATCCGGCTGGAGACCGATGCCGGCGGCCGATCCGTGACGACGGTGGTCGTCGAGCACGAGGGTCACGAGGAGCGCTATCAGGGCCATATCGTGGTCGTCGCGTGCGGCGCGGCCAACACGGCGAAGCTGCTGCTCAATTCGGCCACGGACAAGCACGCCAACGGTCTGGCCAACGGGTCAGACCAGGTGGGGCGCAACTACATGTACCACGCCAGCCAGGCCGTGCTGGCCCTGTCGAAGGAGCCCAACCCGACGGTCTTCCAGAAGACGCTGGGCGTCAACGACTTCTACTTCTCCGGCCCGGACTTCGACTACCCGATGGGCAACATCCAGATGATCGGCAAGTCGCAGGCGGCGATGTTCCGCGGCGAGAAGCCCATCGAGACCAAGCTCGCGCCGACGTGGGCGCTCAACGACATCGCCACCCACGCGGTCGACTTCTGGTTGTCCACCGAGGACCTTCCGCGCCCGGACAACCGGGTGACACTGGCCCGCGACGGCAACGTCCAGCTGAATTACACGCCGAGCAACAACACCGCCGCGGCGCGCCTCTATCACCAGCTCAAGTCGATGCTCAAGCACCTGGGCATGCACGAGGACCACCTGGTGCACCGGTTCGCGTACATGAAGACGGACATCCCGATCGCCGGGGTCGCGCACCAGGCCGGCACCTGCCGCTTCGGCACCGATCCGAAGACGTCGGTGCTCGACGCCGACTGCAGGGCCCACGAGCTGGACAACCTGTACGTGGTCGACACGAGCTTCTTCCCGAGCATCGGTGCGGTGAACCCGGCGCTGACGGCGATGGCCAACGCGCTGCGGGTCGGCGACCACCTCCTCGCGCGGCTCGCAGCGTCGACGGCTACCGCGACAGCGTAGCGATGGCCAGCCGGCTGGAGAGCACCGTCGTCTACGCGGCTGGTGCGGTACAAGGCATCGTGCTCGTCACCTTCCCGGCGGCCAGCACGATCTTCACCAGCCCCACCGAGTACGGCCTGTCCAGCACCCAGTACGGCACGCTCTTCCTGCCACAGGTGATCATGGCGATCGCCGCGTCGCTGGGCGGGGCCTGGCTCGGCCGCACGATCGGCCTCAAACCGGTCTACCTGGCCGGGTTGGCCAGCGGTCTCATCGCGATGGCGCTGCTGCTCGCCAGTACCGCCAATCACTCCTACCCGCTGCTGCTGACCGCAACGGCGTTCGTGGGACTGGGCTTCGGCCTGACCGTACCCGCCCTCAACTCGTTCACGGCCGCCTTCCATCCGGGCGGCGTCGACGCCGCAGTTCTCGTCCTGAACGCCATCCTCGGCGTCGGCACCGTTGCGGCCCCGCTGTTCGTCGCCCTCTTCGTCGGGCTCGGCTTCTGGTGGGGCCTGCCGCTCACCTCCCTCATCCTGCTCACCGCGATCCTCGCCGTCAGCCTGCGGCTCTCGCTCCGCGTCCGGCCGGCCGCCGCCGCTCGCCCGCGCTCCGCGTTCCCTTCCAGATTCTGGGTGTACGCCGGCTTCGCAGTCCTATATGGAATCTGCGAAACCGTCAACGGCAACTGGGCGCAACTCGACATGACCGGTACGCACGGCGCCCCGACCCAGCAGGCCGCCCTGGCGCTGACGCTGTTCTGGGCGATGGTGACCGCCGGCCGGATCTTCTTCGCGGCGATGCACCGGATCCGTCCGGAGTGGACATACCACCTGCTGCCGTTCGTCCTCGCCGCGGTCTTCTTCCTGATCGCCGCCCTGCCGGCCGGCAGTACCTGGGGTGCGGTCGGCGCGTTCGGGCTCGCCGGTCTCGGCTGCTCCGCGCTGCTGCCCCTGACCATCAGCTTCGGCCAGGAGGAGCTGGCCGGTATTGCGGCCGCCGTCGCCGGTGGCGTCATCGCCTTCTACCAACTCGGGTACGGCATCGCCGCGTTCGGGGTCGGACCGGTCCTCGACACCGGGACCACTCTGCCGCAGGTTTACCGATGGGCCGCACTCGTCGCTCTCGCGATGGGCGCGCTGTCGTTCGCCGTACGCCGCCACGCCAGTGCGGTACGCCCGCCGCCGTGAGCACCGATCAAGTACTGCTCGGCGTCGCACTGACGCTGGCGCTCGCGGTCGGCTCGCAGATCCTGGCGTCCCGGCTGCAGATACCGGCGCTGATCGTGCTGCTGCCCGCCGGGTTCATCGCCGGTACGCTGACCGACGTCGTCGATCCCCAGCAGCTATTCGGCGCGGCCTTCCAGCCCATGGTGTCTCTGGCCGTCGCGGTCATCCTCTACGACGCCGGGCTGGGCCTGGATCTGAGGCGGCTCCGCGGGCACACCCGCCGGGTCGTGACACGCCTGATCGTCATCGGTGTCACGGTCACCTGGGTTTGTGCCACCCTGCTGGCGATCCCGTTGCTGGGCATGTCCCAGCAAGCGGCGCTGATGATCGGAGCGATTCTCGTCGTCAGCGGCCCCACGGTGGTCGGCCCGCTGCTGGCGTACGTGCGGCCCACCGATCGGCTGCAACACATCCTGTCCTGGGAGGGGTCGCTGATCGATCCCGTCGGCGGCATCCTGGGCGCGGTCGTGTTCCACGCCCTCACGGCCGGCGGGCACACCCGGCTCGCCGCCGATGTCGCACACTTCGGCGCCAGCATCGGCATCGGGCTGCTCGGCGGCCTCCTCGGGGTGGGCCTGCTGTGGCTGGCCCTGCGTACGCTGCGCCTCGGCGAAGTGCTCGGTACGCTCACCCAGCTCGCCGTCGTGGTCGCCATCGCGGCCGTCTGCGACGTTCTCCGCGACGACAGCGGCCTGATCGCCGCGATCGTCATGGGTCTGGCGCTGGCGAACATCCCGGCGTTCGACATCTCCGGGCGGCGGCCGTTCTTCGAGACGCTCGTGCAGCTGACCCTCGGGCTGCTCTTCGTCTCCATCTCGGCAACCGTCACGGCACAGTCCTTGTCGCATCTGATCCTTCCGGCCGTTGCCGTCGTCGCCGTCCTCGTCCTCGTGGTCCGGCCGCTCATCGCCGCCACGTCGACGCTGCGTACCGAGATCCCGGGCCGGGAACGCGCGTTCATCGGCTGGATGGCGCCGCGGGGCATCGTGGCCGCCGCCACCGCCGCCGCGTTCGGCCCGTCGCTGATGAGCCAGGGCTACGCGGGCGCGGAGCGGATCCTGCCCGCGACCTTCCTCGTCATCGTCCTCACGGTCGCGGTGTACGGGTTCACCGCCGCGCCGGCCGCTCGCCGCCTCGGCGTGGTCCGCACGGCGTGGTCGCGTCCTCTTCTGGTCGGCGGCGATCCGTGGGTGATCGACCTCGGGCAGGCCCTGCGACACAGCGGCATCGAGGTCGTCTTCTGGGCGGGACCGGATCAGCAGCGCCGGGCGATCCAAGCCGCCGGCCTCGACCTCGCACCCGGCGAGCTGGTCACCGACGCCACCGACCCGGGCGCGCAGATCGAAGGCGTCACCGCCGTCTTCCTGCTCACCGGCGAGGACGACTTCAACGCCCTGGCCGCCACGATCCTGCCGGGCGGGCTGAGCGGCCCGGTCTACCGGATCGGCCCACCCCCGGACAGCCACGGCGTACTGGCCGCCGACAGCGGCGGGCCGGTTCTGTTCCCGCCCGACCTCACCCGTGACGTCCTCGTCGCCCGGTACGCCAACGGAGAACGCATCGGCGTGGCCGACCGCGCCGAGCCCGGCAGCCTTCTGTTCCGCGTACGCGCGGACGGCAGCATCCACCCGGTGACCCACGACGGCCCGCCCGCCGCCGAACCAGGCGACCGCCTCGTCGTGCTCTCCTGACCCATCGCCGTCGAGAATCTCGCCGCCGAGGCGGTCCCGGGCCAGATCGCGCCACCACAACGCCGGGACGGGAGGGCTGCAACAAACCTGCAAGCGTCTGCCCTTGCCGACCGGAAAGCGGTTTCCATAGGCTGACCTCGATGGTCCGCTCCGGGCAAGGACCGCTCCCTCCCGATATCGCGGTCTAGAGCATGGGAGACACATGAAAATCACATCGTTCGCGGCCGGGGCCGTCCTCGCCCTGGCCGTCCTGGTCGCGATGCCGGCGTCCACGGCGTCGGCCGCACCCGTCCGTTACGAGGCCGAGAATTCACCGGCCGTGTGCACCGGCACGATCGACACCAACTGGTCCGGCTTCTCCGGCTCCGGATTCTGCAACGCCACCAACGCCACCGGTGCCTTCCTTCAGTTCACCGTGAGCGCTTCGGCCGCCGGTAGCGCGACGCTGGGCGTACGCTTCGCCAACGGCACGACGACCGCCCGCGCGGCCAGCCTGATCGTCAACGGGTCGACCGTGCAGAGCCTTTCGTTCGAGGGTACGGGCGCGTGGAACACGTGGGTCACGAAGTCGGTGACTGCGAACGTCAACGCGGGCAGCAACACGATCCGCCTCAACCCGACCAGCTCGGCCGGTCTGCCCAATGTGGACTTCCTCGACTTCGAGGTGGGCGTACCGCCCCCGGCGAACACGCTGTATGTGGCGCCCAGCGGCAACGACGCCAACGCGGGTACGCTCAGCGCTCCCCTGCGTACGGTGCAGCGCGCTGTCGACCTGGCGCAGCCGGGTTACACCATCTTCCTGCGGGGTGGCACCTACGCGCCGTCCGTCAACATCCAGCTGCTCAAGAACGGCACCTCCAGCCAGCCCATCACCATGCGCAACTACAACGGCGAGCGGGCGATCATCGACGGCGAGAACATGCCGTTCACGCCGGGCGCGCTGGACTCGACCATCCCCCGGCCCGAGCGCGGCGCCATCCACATCGAAGGCGACTGGTGGCGGCTGATCGGCCTGGAGATCATCCATGGCCCGTACGCGGTCTTCGGGCTGGACACCAACAACAACGTGTTCGACCGCCTGGTTACGCGGGACAACTACGAATCCGGGTTCCACATCCAGGGTGCGTCGAGCAACAACCAGATCATCAACCTGGACAGCTTCGGCAACCGCGATCCGCGCAAGAACGGCGAGAGCGCGGACGGCCTGGCCATCAAGGAAGGCTCCGGCTCCGGCAACGTCGTACGCGGTGCCCGGCTCTGGAACAACTCCGACGACGGCCTGGACTTCTGGATGTTCTCCTCGCCGATCCTGCTGGAGAACAGCCTGGCCTGGGGCAACGGGTTCAACCGCTGGAACCTGCCCAACTTCACCGGCGACGGCAACGGCATCAAGCTCGGCGGCAATGGCGTCTCGGCCAGCCACACCGTACGCAACAGCATGGCGTGGGACAACGCGGTCGGCGGGTTCATCGACAACAACAATCCCGGGCAGCACACGGTCGATCACTGCACGGCCTGGCGCAATCCCGGAACCGGATTCAACTTCAACCGATCCGACAGCACGCTGACGAGGAACCTCGCTGTGGCCAACGGCACCAGCGTGTCGCTCGGCTCCAACTCCAGCGGCTCCAACAACTCCTGGGATCTCGGCGGATCGTGGAGCTTCGCCAGCACCGATCCGGCCACCATCACCGGCCCGCGTACCGCCGACGGTTCGATCCCGTCGTCGACCTTCCTGCGCCCGAGCAACGGCGCCGACGTAGGCGCCCGCTTCTAACACCGCATGATCCGGTTTAGATCAGGGATATAGCACGGATCAAGGCCCAAGATCCGTGCTATATCCCTGATCTAAACCGGATCATGAAGTGGTGTGAGGGAGGTCAGAATCCGTAGCGGCTCTTCAGATGCCGCCACCAGTCGCGGAACATCCACCGGTCGAACTCGGTGATGGACGTGGCGCTGCCGGCCTTCATGATGAAGCAGCACTGCCCGGTGGGCGTCCAGTCGTAGAAGTCGTCCAAGCCGAAAC
>Ga0114129_10000166_pt1 | contig 71646 bp, 58 predicted proteins | sample RhiMetdeltSRZDD1_FD_80071 | JGI IMG/M metagenome (GOLD analysis project Ga0114129, IMG submission 80071) | Populus rhizosphere microbial communities from Tennessee, USA - Rhizosphere MetaG P. deltoides SRZDD1 (version 2) (version 2) | ecosystem: Host-associated > Plants > Roots > Rhizosphere >...
GCGACCACCAGCTGCGCTCCCAGCGACTCCGCTCTGGAAGCCAGATGCGGGTCGTCGGAAGCAAAACCGCTGTCGACCAGAACGACGTCGAGCCGCAGGTCGGGTGCGTGGTCGGCCAGCAGCTCGATGTGCTTAGCGGCAGAGAATCCGGCAGTCTCGTCAGCCGGCTCCAGGTTGAGGGTGAGGATGCGCCGCGCCTCGGTGGCATGAATCGCTTCCGCGAGCTTCGGGACGAGCAGATGCGGGATCACTGAGGTAAACCACGAGCCGGGCCCAAGCACGATCCAGTCGGCCTCGAGTACGACCTCGATCGATTCCGGGCAGGCCGGCGGATCGTGCGGAACGAGGCGAACCGAACACACCTCTCCCGAAGTCGTGGCAACCCGAGCCTGGCCGCGGACCTCGGACAACTCGTCTGGCCGGTCGGGATCGAGACCGATCACCTCGGCGGCGATCTCCAATGGCACAGAAGCCATCGGAAGCACCCTGCCTTTGGCGCCGAGGAGCTTCGCCACCATGTCCAGCCCAGCGACGGGATCGCCTAGGCGCTCCCACAGTCCGGCGATCAGCAGGTTGCCAATCGCATGATCATCCAGGGGCCCAGTGCTGCGGAACCGGTACTGCAGAACGTCGGCCCAGGTACGTCCAGACTCGTCATCGCCGCACAACGCCGCCAGCGCCATCCTCAGGTCGCCGGGCGGGAGGCAACCCAGCTCCTCGCGAAGCCGGCCGGAGGACCCGCCGTCATCCGCGACGGTAACAATCGCAGTCAGGTGGTCGGTCACCCGACGCAAGGCAGTCAATGAGGCGGCGAGCCCGTGCCCCCCACCGAAGGCAACGACGGTCGGGAGCGTCGGGCCGAGCGCGCCCGACGTGAGAATGCGCGGCAAGTCGCGGGAGCTCACTCGCGACCCAGATCACGGTGGAGAACGGTTGTCGGCAGCCCTGTGGCACGCAGTCGGCGCGCAAGCTCCTCCGCCATCGCCGAGCTGCGGTGCTTGCCGCCGGTACACCCGATAGCGAGGGTGGCAAATCGCTTACCCTCCGTGACGTAGCCGACCGAGACGACAGACATCAGCTCTTCCATCGATGTGAGAAACGCCTCGGCGCCGCGCTGGCCGAGCACATAATCGCTCACCGGCTTGCTGAGACCCGTCTGTGGTCGGAGCTCGGGAATCCAGTGCGGATTGGGCAGAAAGCGCACATCGAAAACCATGTCCGCATCAACCGGAATGCCGTACTTGAAGCCAAAGGACAGCAGCGTCACCCGCAGTTGATCATCGGTGCTGCCGCCGTACGCGTGGGCGACCCGGGAGCCCAACTGGTGGATATTCAGCGAGGACGTGTCGATCACCAGGTCGGCGGCCGCGCGGAGGGTAGCGAGGGTCTCCCGCTCCCTGTGGATGCCATCCAGCAGCCGCCCGTCGCCCTGGAGTGGATGTGGCCGGCGGACGGACTCCTGGCGCCTGACAATGACGTCGTCGGCAGCCTCCAAGAACAAGATCTCTGGCAGCGTCCCGATGGCGGCCAGCTCCGTGAACATTGTCGGCAGCTGCTCGAAGAAGCCCCGGGTGCGGACATCCAGCACAACGGCCAGCCGCGTCAAGTCGATCTCTCGGGCCTGCCTGCAGACCTCCGGCAGCACGCTTGGCGGGAGGTTGTCCACCACGTACCAACCAAGATCTTCTAGGCTGTGCGCGGCCGTCGAGCGGCCTGCGCCCGACATGCCACTGACCACGACCAACCGGAGCGGCTTGGTCGGGCTCTCCGCGTCGAGCTGTCCCTCAATGCTCTCGCTGGTCACGTGGACGATTATTCCTGCATCGTCCGGATCGCGCGCCGCTGTCCTGGACGAGCGAGCGAGCAGCTGCAGGTGCGAGTGAGTGAGGAAGGCAGCCGCTACCCAGCGCGATCCGCGCCGAGCGAGCTTGGCGAGCGAGGCAATTGAACGCTGTCGAGCACCTCGCCGGTGGCCATGTCGATGGCCTCCGGCTGCGGCGCTTGCTGCAGCGCGGCCTTGATCGCCATTGCGGTCTTGGTACCGAAGCCGGGAACAGCGGCAATCTCCTCAACACTCGCCACGCGGAGCTTCTTCAGCGAGCCGAAGTACTTGATCAACGCCTTGCGCCGTACCTCACCAAGACCCGGCACCTGGTCCAGCATCGACTCCACCATCGACTTGCTGCGCCGGGCCCGATGGTGGGTGATCGCGAAGCGGTGCGCCTCGTCTCGCAGCCGCTGCAGCAAATACAACCCCTCGCTGGTGCGAGGCATGATCACCGGCTCATCCACGTCTGGCAACCAGACCTCTTCCAGGCGTTTGGCGAGGCCGCAGAGCGCGACATCGTCAATGCCGAGTTCGTGGAGCGCCTTCGCGGCCGCAGCAACCTGTGGTGGTCCGCCATCGACGACCACCAGCGACGGCGCGTACGCGAACTTGCGAGGCGCTCCGGTGGTCGGGTCCACCAACAGCGGGCCTTCATCGCTCTCGGTGCTGGGGACCAGACCATCCGCTGCCTGTCTGGCCATGGCAGCACGATCATCGATGAGCCGGCGGAACCGGCGCGTGATCACCTCGTGCATCGCGGCGACGTCGTTCTGCCCCTCGACCTGACGGATCACGAATCGGCGATACTCGCTCTTCCGCGGCAGCCCATCCTCGAAGACGACCATCGACCCGACGACTTCTGTGCCTTGCAGGTTGGAAATGTCGTAGCACTCGATGCGAAGCGGTGCCGTCGGCAGGTCTAGCGCCTCCTGAATCTCTTCCAGGGCACGGTTGCGAGTCGAAAGATCACCGGCGCGGGTGGTCTTGTGTTTGATCAAGATCTCCTGGGCGTTGCGAGACACGGTCTCCATGAGTGCTCGCTTGTCGCCACGCTGCGGCACCCGGATGAAGACATGTGAGCCACGACGCTCCTCGAGCATTCGGGTCAGCGACTCGGCCGACGGCGGCATGACCGGTACCAGGATCTCGCGAGGCACCGCATCTCGGTCATTCGTGGTTGGATCCGACTCCGCGTAGAGCTGGAGCAGGAACTGTTCAACCAGCTCCTCTGTGCCGCCATCGTCGAACCGATCGGCGACCCAGCCGCGCTCACCACGGACGCGCCCGCCGCGCACATGGAAGATCTGCACGGCGACCTCAAGCGGGTCCTCCGCGAGCGCTATGACGTCGGCGTCGGTGCGGTCCCGGAAGACCACGGCATTTCGTTCCATGGCTCGTTGCAGAGCGCCTAGGTCGTCCCGCAGCCGAGCCGCGCGCTCGAATTCCAGAGCGTCGCTGGCCGCATGCATCTCCCGCTCGAGCTTCTTGATCATGGGGCCAGCCTGGCCCGACATGAACTGAATGAAGTCGTCGACGATCGCGCGATGCTCGTCTGGGCTCACCCGACCGATGCAGGGCGCCGAGCACTTGCCGATGTATCCGAGCAGACAGGGTCGACCGAGCTGCTTGTGGTTCTTGAACACTCCGGGCCGGCACGAGCGCATGGGAAAGACCCGGAGCAGCAGGTCGACGGTCTCTCGGATCGCCCAGGCGTGGGAGTAGGGGCCGAAATAACGAGTGCCTTTACGCTTGGCTCCCCGGCCGACCATGACCCTCGGAATCTCCTCGGACACTGTGACTGCCAACCAGGGGTACGACTTGTCGTCGCGGTACTTGATGTTGAAGCGTGGGTCGAACTCCTTGATCCAGGAGTACTCCAGCTGCAGCGCCTCGACCTCGTTCTGCACCACTGTCCAGTCGACCTTGGTCGCCGTGCTGACCATCGATCGGGTACGGCTCATCAGGGAGGCCGGATCGGCGAAGTAGGAGTTCAGCCGCGAACGCAGGCTCTTGGCCTTCCCGACGTAGATCACCCGGCCGTCGGCATCGGAGAAGCGATACACGCCAGGCTGATCGGGAATGGATCCCGGCGCAGGCCGGTAGGCCGGAGCCGACCGCGATGAGACTGGAGGTACCACGCGCCCCAGACTAGGACGCGGCTGGGACATGTTATTGCGATCTGACCCGGATCACTCGCTCACCGGCGGCTGCCGGCTGCAATCTTCAGGTGCGGAGAGAGGCGAGGGCTGTGTTGAGATCGATCGGGGTCAGGGCGAATGTGCGCTCGGTCCGCGAGGAGTCCAGCACAAAGGGGCGGACAAACTGGTAGCGAGTTGTCCGCAACTCCCGGATGAGAGGAGAGAACAGGCCCCCGGTCCACAGCACCGGATACGGCAGCGCCGTCAGTTTCGGTTTGGGCGCGCCGACAACCTCGGTGAACCGGGTGGCGATCTCCCGAATGGTCAGCGGCGGGTTGGTCGGGGTGAGCCAGGCCTGACCCCAGGCGCGGTCATCGGTGGCAACGGTGACCAACGTTGTGGCGACATCGACGATCGAGGTCCAGCTGTGGGGTTGGTCCAGAGCCGCCGGCACGTACGCTCGCGCGCCGGACCGCAGCGGCTTGGCGAGGACAACGGTGAAGATCGAGTTCGCCTCGATGTAGTCGCTCGAGCGGATCTCGGTGGTGCGGATCCGGCCGGCCTGATGCGCGGCGAGGGCAGCGCGCCACATGTCCGCGCGAAGCCTCAGTTTGGGATGGGTCGCGGCCAGCGGGGTTGCCACGGTGATCGGTGCATCCACCGGGCCATAGCCGTACAGGTTGCTGGCGGTGGCCAGCAACGCCTCGGTGCGCTCCGACGCCGCAAGTAGTGCCGAGGCCAACGGGGGCCAGTCGCTCAGCCAGCGGTGATAGGGCGGGTTGGCGCAGTTATACAGCGCCGCCGCTCCTGCCGTCAGAGACGAAAGCCGGTCCGCATCCGCGGCATCGGCCGCGACTCGCTCGATCCCCGGGTGCTCCGGCCCGATGCCACGGCGGCTGACGATCCGAACCTGCTCGCCCCGCCCTGCCAGCAGCGTCGCCGTGGCGGCCCCGACCGGGCCCGCACCAACAACGACATGCATCGACACCTGCGGCTCCCCCCTTCCGACACCAGCCAGCGAAACCGACTGCCAGCGCGGTCAGGTTGGCGTTCGACCCTCACTGCCGTTGTGGACCCGCCCTATATCCGCACATCGGCATGAGCGCGCACTCCTCAGTGATACCGCATGCGGTCTTAACCTCCATGTGCTCCCCGCACAACGCAGGCCACGACGTCTGCGCGCGACCATCGGTTGCGTCGTGCTCATTTGCCGGGTCAGGAGGGCTATCCTTACCGGTTGTCGCGCCAACGCTGGAACCGGGCCACGTTATTGACGACCACCGCGTACGGCTCGCGCGCCATCATTTTCGCGTAATCGGCCTCGTTCTTGCCGACAGACAGGAACACCTTGATGTCGGCCTGCCGGTAGTTGCGCGCAACAGCGACGGGAATCGTAAGTTTTGCATAGACAGCCGTGGCCGTTTTCTTGATCACAGATACCGACGGCCATTCGTTAGTCCCTCGGGTGCTCAACGCATAGCTGATTCGATGATTGTGGTCGGCCTCGTCGAGCTTCTTGATCTTGTTCAGTGGGGCAATCCGGGCGGGTCTCGCGACTAACAGGACCCTGGAGTTCTTGATGGTGTTCCAAAACTGCCGCGCCTGCGCATCTGTGATCGATGCGAGCTTGATCTCCAGGGTGAACGACTTCCCGAGCCGGTTGCCATACTTCAGTAGCTCGATCAAGCGCATTAGCCGCTGGCCACCCACCTCCGTGCGACACCTGGCGCGGATGGAAGACCACAGCCATTCCGAGATCGGGCCCTCGCAGTTCGTGATCCGGTTGAGTGTGGCGTCATGCAAGATGATCATGGTGCCGACCGAGTCGCGATCGGGACCAGCCTTCGTCCAGCGAACATCGGCATCCAGGATGTCGGCGCGGTTTCGCACCGCGTACCGATAGGCAGGCAATGTACCTTCGGCATATTTCGACATCTTCGCGCCCCGGTGAGCCACGACAATCTCATCCATTGAGTCGGCATGCGCCGCAGGCACGACGACGATCAGGGCAAAGGCGGCGGCAACCACGACATTTAGCACACGAATGCGGCTCTTCACGGCTCTCCTTGCAACGGCAAAGGGGAAAGTTGAGAGTGAGCGCGCCACTCAATTAGAGGCAAGCTAGCCCGCGCAAACCGACACACCGCGCAAAACGCGAGTCGTAATGCTGGCTCCGCACGACGAATGGGCCCGAGGTCGATACGGATAACGACGAGCGAGATCATCGTGCCATGCTTCCCGACACAACCATATCGACCTTCGGTGAAGATCAGCGCCTCTGACTCCCAGCTTCCAGGCACCCCGCATCATCTGCAGCTAGCGCAACGTGTGAGTAAGTGATGCCAAGCGGGTCAAAGCGAACGGGTCAACCGGTCACATAGACCTTGCCTTCGAAGACGGTGGTCTTCGCTGCGGCGAGAGATTTGGATGCCGGCGGGTTCGTCACCGAGCCGTCCTTGATCGAGTACTCGCTGCCATGGCAGTTGCAGTGAATAACCTCCTTGCGGACCTCGGCCACGGGGCATCCCTGATGAGTGCAGATTTTGCTGAACGCCTTGTATGAGCCTTTGTTGGGTTGGGTGACGACGTAATCGGCGTCCTCCAAGATCACGCCGCCGCCGACCGGCACTTTGAAGGTCGCGACGCTTGGACCGTTGGGCGCCTTTGCCTTCGACGCTGACGGTTTGGGGGAAGTCGCGTCGGCGGCCGGCGACGGCGAGGCTGGTGCGGATGTATTGGACGGCGTTGCTGGAGCTGTCGGCGTGGCCGAGCCGCTTTCGGCCTCCGCTGAGCAACCAGCCAGCGCGGCGGCGCCCGCGCTGGCCAGGGCAAGCAGTCCAGCGGTTCCTAGCACCGTCCGCCGCGTGGTGGCGGGTGTTTGCAGGGGTGACCGTTGGTCGCCGAGCTCGGACACAGATGCCTCCAGCTGTGAGGACGCTTTTGGAGCCCACACGAGATAGACCGTGTTTTGGTTCGATCGATTTCTTGTCAGCTGGCAACAAGTGCCGGCTGCGTTGCCCTGATCGGGACAGCCTGGCCATCGAGCATGGCCTTGAGGAACTCGCCGGTATACGACTTGGGGTTTGCTGCAATCTGCTCCGGCGTGCCCTCGGCGATCACCAAGCCGCCACGCGATCCACCTTCCGGGCCCATGTCGATCAACCAATCGGCAGTCTTGATCACGTCGAGGTTGTGCTCGATGACGACGACGGTGTTCCCAGCGTCCACCAAGCGGCCAAGGACTCCCAGCAGCTTGCGGATGTCTTCGAAGTGCAGGCCAGTCGTCGGCTCGTCCAGGACATACAGGGTGCGCCCGGTTGCCCGCTTCTGTAGTTCGCTCGCCAGCTTGACGCGCTGTGCTTCACCGCCGGACAGAGTCGGCGCTGGCTGGCCGAGTCGTACGTAGCCAAGTCCCACGTCGACCAACGTGCTCAGGTGCCGTGCGATTGCAGGCAGCGGAGCAAACAACTCCAGGGCTTCCTCGATCGACATGTCCAAGACCTCGGCGATTGACCTGCCCTTGTAGTGGACTTCGAGAGTCTCCCGGTTATACCGGGCACCATGGCAGACCTCGCACGGCACGTACACATCAGGCAGAAAGTTCATCTCGATCTTGATCGTGCCGTCGCCGGTGCAGTTCTCGCAGCGGCCGCCCTTGACGTTGAACGAGAACCGCCCAGGCTGGTATCCGCGAACCTTGGCCTCAGGCGTCTCGGCGAAAAGCCTGCGTATGTGATCGAAGACCCCGGTGTAGGTGGCCGGGTTGGACCGCGGTGTACGCCCGATAGGCGACTGATCGACATGAATGACCTTGTCGATCTGATCAGCGCCCGTGATCGACCGGTGCCGCCCTGGCACCTCACGCGCGTTATAGATCCGTTTCGCGAGAGCGTTGTACAAGATGTGGTTGACGAGCGTGGATTTTCCGGATCCGGACACTCCAGTGACGGCGATGAGCTGGCCAAGCGGAAATGACACCGTGATGTTGCGCAGATTGTGTTCAGCAGCCTTGTGTACGGTGATCTCCCGGCCCGGCGTGCGCGGGCGCCGGGAGGCCGGCAGCGGGATCGAGCGCCGCCGAGACAGATACGCACCGGTCAGTGAGTCGCGATTTTTCAGCAGTTCCTCAACAGTGCCTGAGTGCACCACCTTGCCGCCGTGCTCACCCGCACCTGGGCCGATGTCGACGGCCCAGTCCGCTGCCTTGATCGTCTCCTCGTCGTGCTCGACGACAATCAACGTGTTGCCCAGATCTCGTAGCCGGAGCAGGGTCTCGATCAAGCGTCGGTTGTCGCGCTGGTGCAGCCCGATGCTTGGCTCGTCGAGCACGTAGAGGACGCCGACCAGTCCCGACCCGATCTGGGTGGCAAGCCGGATTCGCTGTGCTTCGCCACCGGACAAGCTGCCGGTAGGACGGCTGAGTGACAGATAGTCGAGGCCCACATCGAGCAGGAACCTGAGCCGCTCGTTGATCTCCTTGAGCACTCGCTCGGCAATCTGCCGCTCCCGCTCGCTGAGCTCAAGCTGCCCGAGGAATGCAGCAGTCGCGTCGATCGACATCGACGACAGCTCTGCAATGTTCTTGCCACCGATAGTCACCGCCAACGATGTGGGTTTCAGCCGAGCGCCCTTACACACCCGGCACGGCACCTCACGCATATAGCCCGCGAACCGTTCGCGTGAGGTGTCGCTCTCGGCCTCTGAGTGCCGCCGCTCGATGTACGGGATGACTCCTTCGTATTTCGCGTTGTAGCTGCGTTCGCGACCGTAGCGGTTGCGATAGCGGACATGAACCAGCCCGGGGACTCCCTCGAGCAGCATCTTCTGAGCCGCTGCCGGCAGCCGACGCCAGGGCACGGTGGTGGAGAAGCCGGCGCTCTCAGCAAGTGAGTCAATGAGACGGCTGAAGTAATCAGCCACATGTGGAGATGACCACGGTGCCAACGCCCCTTCGGAAAGGCTCTTCTCGTCATCGGGGACCACCAACTCCGCATCGACCTCCATGCGCGTTCCCAGACCGGAGCAGGCAGGGCAGGCACCCCACGGACCATTGAAAGAGAATTGCCGGGGCTCCAGCTCGTCGATGCCGATGTCGTGATTGTTGGGACAGGCCATCTTCTCGGAATAGACGCGTTCGCGTTGTGGGTCCTTGGCGTCGAGGTCCACGAAATCGATGGATACGACGCCCTGTGCGAGCTTCAGCGCGGTTTCCACCGAATCAGTCAGCCGGTGCTTGACACTCGGCTTCACAACGAGCCGATCGACGATGACGTCGATGGAGTGCTTGTACTTCTTGTCCAGGACCGGCGGGTCAGTGAGCTGGACGACCTGACCGTCCACACGCGCCCGGCTGAAGCCTTCCGCCGCGAGCTCACGGAAGACCTCGACGTACTCCCCCTTTCGACCACGTACGACCGGGGCAAGCACCTGAAATCGAGTGCCCTCAGTCAAGGCCATCAGCCGGTCGACGATTTGCTGCGGCGACTGCCGGCTGATCGGCTCACCGCAGATCGGGCAGTGCGGCCGGCCGGCGCGGGCATAAAGCAGCCGGAGATAGTCGTAAACCTCCGTAATCGTGCCGACTGTGGAACGTGGGTTGCGGCTGGTGGACTTCTGGTCGATGGAAACGGCAGGCGAGAGGCCTTCGATGAAGTCCACATCCGGCTTGTCCATCTGACCCAGGAACTGTCGCGCATACGCGGAAAGCGACTCCACATAGCGTCGCTGGCCCTCGGCGAAGATGGTGTCGAAGGCAAGGCTCGACTTTCCCGATCCCGACAGTCCGGTGAAGACGATGAGAGCATCCCTCGGCAGATCGAGGGAAATGTTCTGCAGGTTGTGCTCGCGCGCACCCCGGACCACGAGACGGTCACTCACGGAGCACATCGTATGTGCCCGCACTGACAAGGAGATAGCGGAAAAGGCAATGCGCTCGACGCCTCCCCCGAGACGTTAGCCGGCACTACGGTATGGGCATGACTGCCGCCGCTACTCCTGCCACATCACAGCTGGAAACACTACGCGGGCTGGTTCGGACTGCGACCCAGAGATTGCTGGGCGACACGATCTTGGTCACCGACGAATATTGGCGGGCTCCCAGCCGGCTGCCTGACTGGACCCGCGGCCATGTGGCCACGCACGTCGCGCGTCACGCCGACGCCATCTGCCGGCTCGCTGAATGGGCGCGTACTGGCGAGCGGCAGGACATGTACGCCTCCCCCGAGCAGCGTGCGAGCGACATCGAAGCTGGTTCTGGGCGATCCGGCCTCGAGCTGCAGATCGACTTGGACACCACCGCCGGTCGTCTCAGTTCTGCATTCGAAGAGCTCGACGCAGCAGACGCCTGGGACACGGTCGTCGAGATGAGCCGTGGAGTAAGGGTCCCGGCGCGACTGATGCCGCTGGCGCGACTGCTCGAGGTGGCGATTCATCACGTTGATCTTGACGTCGGCTACGAGATCACCGACATCGACACCCAGACCGCGGAGTGGCTGCTGGAATGGTGCGCCTTCCGGCTACGCAATCGTGAAGACTTTCCGAAACTCCAGCTGACCTCGGATACCGGCTTCACTACCGCAATAGGTACCGTGGGGGACCCTGTGTCCGTGCACGGTAGCTCTGCCAATCTCCTTGGCTGGTTGACAGGCCGCATCGATGGCTCTGCCGTCACCGGCGGCGATGAGCTCCGGCTCCCGGCATTCTGATGGTCGGGATCAACCACGTCGAGCCAGGCGGCCCGCCTCTGGTAGCACGCCTCTCCAGCTCGGTCACCATGATCAAGGTCAGCGTCGGCCCGGTAGACAACAACGCCTACCTGCTGCAGAGCAGTGATAGTGCTGTACTCATCGACGCAGCCAACGATGACGATCGGCTACTGAAGATCATCTCCGATCTGCCCTTGAACGCCGTTGTGACCACCCATCGGCATCCCGATCACTGGCAGGCCCTGCCGTCAGTCGCCGCTGCCACTGGGGCGCGGCTGATCTGCGGTGCGCCGGATCTCGTGGCGATCGGCGAGGGCGCCGGGGTGGAAGACTTGATCGGTGTCTGGGACGGCGATCACATCCAGCTCGGCACCGAGCGACTAGAGATGATCGGGCTGGTCGGCCACACACCTGGTTCGATCGCGCTCGCGTACGCAGGCGCGGGTAGAACGCACCTTTTCACTGGAGACAGCTTGTTTCCCGGTGGGCCTGGCAAGACCACGAGTCCTGAGGACTTCGCATCGCTGATGAATGATCTTGAAGGCAAGATCTTCGATCGCTTCGGCGACGACACGGTCGTGCATCCTGGTCATGGTGACGACACCACGCTTGGCACCGAACGGCCGCATCTCGACGAGTGGTGGAAACGGGGCTGGTAGGACGCTTCGAGTTTCTTGTTCGGCGACCTGTCGCGATATATCGTTGACGTATCGATTGGAGACGTCACGGAAGCAGGTGATCGACATGACCGGTGCGCATGCGATGGGTGCGCCATGGCTTCGCTTCGCTGGTCGCTGCGGCCCGGAAGGTTCGCTCAGCGACTGGCTGGCCAAGATGGCGGGGCATAGCGAACCCCGAGGACAACAGGCCTTCGGCAATTGGGGAATGTTCGGCGGTCCCCCATTCGGGCCATGGTGGGGCGCGGGCCGCACCTGGCGGGGCCCCAAGGCCCGCCGCGGTGACATTCGTGCGGCCATTCTTGGCGTCCTCGCGGAGCAGCCCATGAACGGTTACCAGATCATTCAGGAGATCGCGACCCGGAGCGGCGGAGTCTGGAAGCCCAGTCCGGGCTCCATCTATCCCACCCTGCAACAGCTCGAGGACGAAGGTCTGGTGCGTGTGGAGGTCGACGGCGGGCGGCGCGCGTACTCGTTGACCGACGAAGGTCGGACCTACGTGGCGGATCACGCTGACGAGGTATCGGCTCCATGGCAGGCGATGAGTGAAGCCGGCCGGGGTGAGGACGACCTCAAGCCCTTGTTGGGACAGGTAGCAGGCGCCGTATGGCAGATCCTGGCTACCGGAACCCCCGATCAGCAGGCAAAAGGCCGCGAAGCATTGGTCGAGTTTCGCCGTAAGCTTTACGCGATCCTTGCTGAAGAGGGAACTGCGCCGGACAATGGCTCATGACTCGATACTTTCCGGGCCGAGCAGGTCTTCCCCCTGGGAACATGCTGTGGGTGTGGCCAATGCCTTACGGCTCGATGGAATCTCGGCCATCGCAGCAGGCGCAGGTTCGCATCGGTGATGCTGAGCGCGACCGGGCCGTCGCCGCCCTCGGTGATCACTTCGCCGCCGGTCGGCTCACCAATGAGGAGTTCGAGCAGCGCATGGAGCAGGCGATCAAGGCACGCTTCAACGAAGATCTCGAACCGCTGTTCGCCGACCTCCCCCAGACGGTGGAACCGGACCCAGCGACGACGTCGAATCGTCGGTCCGACTTCAACCTCGCATGGTCAGCCATGCTGTGGTTGGCACCGCTCATTGTGCTCTTCGCGATAGTTGCCGCCGTAGTCCTCAGCGCCCCGTGGCTGGTATGGATCTTCCTCTGGGTATTCCTGATCAGCGGGCTCATGCGGCACCGCCGGCGCTACTACGGCCCGCGCTACTACGGCCAGCGCCACTACCACTTGTAGCTGGGCAGCCCTAGGCGTGGATGGTTTGTTCTATCGATCATCCGCGCCTCAGGCGGCCTCGACGGCTTGACCCGGCCCCGTTTGCCGGCAGGTCGTGTTAGATGTCCCGAGTGAGGGTTTCCAAGGACGGGAACATCTGGCAGATCAGGACGATGCGTGAGGTCGCTTGGATCGCCGGCGGTACCACGCCAGGGACCTTGATCACTATCGCTATCCCCCTCTTCGAGGCGTACGCCGGCGGCCGCCTGTGATCAACCGGATTGCCGGGATCACCCGTTCGCTCGTCACCTACTACGGCCCGTTCTGGCGCCGCCAACGCTTCGAGGCGTTCTACCGACAGTTCCTGCAACCAGGCGACCTCGCTTTCGATCTCGGCGCTCACGTCGGCAACCGGGTGCGGGTTCTCCGCCGGATCGGCGCGCGCGTGGTCGCGATCGAGCCACAGCCAGACTTCGTTGCCGTATTGGGAATGCTCTACGGCCGGGATCCGGGCGTCACGATCGAAGCCATCGGAGTTGCAGCAGAAGGAGGCCAGGGAAGACTACATCTGAGCAGTCGTACGCCAACCGTCTCGACCTTCGCCGATTCCTGGATTGACGACGTCCAAGCCGATCGACGCTTCCATCGGATCCGATGGGACACAGTCATTAGCGTGCCTTTGGTCACCCTCGATGAGCTCATCTCCCGATATGGCGAGCCGCAGTTTTGCAAGATTGACGTCGAAGGCTTCGAGTACGAGGTGCTCAGTGGGTTGAGCCGGCCGCTGCCGTCATTGTCCTTCGAATACATTCCCGTCGCCATCGCCCGAGCGATCGCATGCGTGGAGCGAACCAGCGCTCTCGGTGAGTATCGCTATCGACACTCACGCGTCGAGACTCATCGCTGGGCGATCGCCAACTGGCTGGGACCTGGGGCAATGATCGAGATCTTGCGCGCGTTGCCCGATGATCGATCCGGTGATGTCTATGCGGTTCGCGCCGATCGGCTCGCAAGATTCCGTGATGCTCCCTGAGCCGTTCAACGGCTCATCACGTGACTAGCGAAAAAGATCAAGGGTGCGCGGGCTGTCGAACTCCGAGCCGGGAACACGCGGCAGATCGAGTGCGTCCGTGGCTAGATTCGCAAGATCACCATTGCGGATCGGCTGCTGGCCGCCATAGTTGGTGCGATTACTACCAGGGCTGCGGAACGTGGGGTTGAGGTCGTAAACGTCGCGCCCTGCCGGCACGCCAGGGCCCCACGCCATGAACGGAATCCGGAAGTTCCGCAGCTTTCCGGCCTCATAGTGCGATGCCCCCCGTCCACCATGATCAGCAGTCAGGATGACAAGTGTGTGACTGCGTAACGCCGGACGATGGTCCACAGTTTTCAGGATGCGTCCGAGGAGCACATCGGTACGCCCGACCGCGTCGATGTACTGCTTACCCATGAAGCCATGAGCGTGTCCGACCCGGTCAGGCAGCGAGATGTGCAAGAACGTGAATTCTCGGGGTTTGCGGCGCAACTCCTCGTTGAGCTTGGAGATGAGCTGGTTGTTGTTGTGATCGATGGTGAATCGATCGATCTTGGCACGCCCGTCATTACGTCCGACTTGGTCCGGGGCGCCATGGGCATTCCAGCTGCGCCTGTACAGCATGAACTTTGTCTTGGCCGCGAAGAGCGCCGTCGAGCCGCCGTGGTCGTGCACGACGTCGAACACACTCGCTACGTAGTGCCCTGCCGCGCCATGGACCGTTCCGCCGTCATCGAAATTGTCAGAATACCCATGGCCGCCGTGCTCTTCGTCGACCCGCCGGCCGGTCAGCATCGCGGTGTGATTGGGCAGGGTACTTGTCCTCTCGCGAACAGTCCGAGCGTTCAGGGTGTAGGCGCCCTCCCGCATCAGCCGGTGAAAGGCCGGGGCGCGTGACTGTCCGAGTTTCTTGATCGCGTCCGGATTGAGGCCATCGATGGAGATGGCGATCACATGATCAATGGGATTGTCGGCATCATCGTCGGTTCCATGATCGACAGTGTGCGGCAGGATCGACGTCTCGGGCGAAGAGGGGCTAGTCGGAGGCGGCGCGGGCGACACCAGAACGGGGGAAACGCCGCTCGAAGGTGGAGTGGCGTGACATCCGGCTATAACAAGGGCACCCGCGATCAAGATGGCTGGCCACGACGTCCGCAGGCGTCGATGGGTCATGAGCTCGACCCTAATCGCGGTAGCGCCCCGTGGGAATGTGGCGCGCCCGCGTCAGCGCGCACGGCACGTCATACGCACGTTCCGGTGTAGAGGCCGCCGAGCGCCAAGGAGGATCGCGAAGGCGACCGCAGCAGCGGTGGCCAGGCCAAATGCTGCCACAGCGCCCACTCTGTTGATCAAGACGGCGACAAGAAAGCAGAACAGCGCGAAGCCGTCGAGGCCCGGGACGATTCCGCGCAGCAGTGCGAGCACCCCAGCGTGTCCGGCCTGTGCCGTGGTGAAGGCACAGACCACACTCAGTGCGATCGGAAAGGGCGCCAGCACACCCGTCAGCGCTGGGCCCAGCAAGCCCGCGAGCCCAGTCACCAGCAGTACGAGAAGTGCCGTTGCGATGGCCCTCGCCGGCAGATCCCACCAAGGCGTCGGCACCGGCGGTGGAGACGGCTGGTCCAGCCGGCGCAGTAATGCGCCAGCTCCATGCAGAGCCAGCAGCGCCAAGAGCAGTGCAACACCTGCCGGTACGGCAACGAGCGATAGAGCGAGGTCAGCAAGAAACACCACGACCCAGCTGGTGGCCAAAGTCAGCAGCCAACCGTGACGTCTCGACAGATACGCGAAGATCAACGCGAACAGCGCCAGTGGCACGATCGCCAACGTCGCGGCGCGGGCAGCAGCGGCGGCGAAGCTACTGCCGTGATCCAGATACAAGATCAGCAAGATCGGGCCCGCAACAATCGGCAAGACGACGAGGATCCCGGCCACTCGAGGACCCCAACGCCGTCCGGCCAGCGATGAAGCGACCACCAGCAGAGGTGCAAGCAGCACCTTCAACGCCAAGACGGTCATGGGCGTGAGTATTTCAGGACTGAAAATGAGCGCTCGTGGCTTCAAGGTCGACGGGCCCATCCGCGAGCCGGCCCCAGGGGAGACACTGTCCGCATGGCGTCCCAGCAGGTCCGCATCAGGATGCTGGGCGGCTTCGACGTACAGATCGACGGCGACGTCGTTCCGCCAGGCGCATGGCGGCTCAGCAAAGCGCGTTCGCTGGTGAAACTCCTGGGACTCGCCGGAGGTAACAGCATGCACCGTGATGCCGTCGTCGAGGCGCTGTGGCCCGGCCTCGGAGTTGCTGCGGCGACCAACAATCTGCATCAGGCATTGCACGCGGCTCGACGCGCCCTCGCGGTGGCCGGCGCGCCGGCTGGTGTGCTGCGCCTGAGAGACGGTGTTGTCACGCTTTGCCCGGACGGTGGGCTGGAAACTGACGTCTGGGACGTCGAGGCAACCTTCGACAAGGCCTGGACCGCGAACGATCCTGACCTGTTGCTCGATGTTGCGGCGCGCTGTGCCGAGGGCCTGCTGCCCGAGGACCGCTACGAAGACTGGGCCCGCCCGTACCAGGATCACGTAGCGGGATTGCGCCGCATGGCAGTGCTCGCGGCCACGCCGCGCATCATCGCCACTGGCAGAGCGTACGAGGCCCTCCGTGCTCTTGAGGCGGTAGCTGACGCTCGTCCGGCCGACGAGGAAGTTCACCGGGCGCTGATGGCCGCGTACGACGCGGCGGGCCGTCGCTGGGATGCCATTGCGGCCTATGAATCGCTGCGCAGCCGCCTCGATGATGAATACGCGGCTGCACCCGAGGCGGAAACAACGACTCTCTACCGCCGCCTGCTCTCCGGCCAGGCCGACGCCAGGCCTGGCGCACCCCTTCACCTGCCCAGTCCCGCGACGCTGTTCGTTGGACGCCATCGAGAGATCGACGAGCTCGTCGCGCTCTGCACGAGACACCGGCTTGTCACGCTCTGCGGACCGGGCGGCGCCGGCAAGACACGCCTCGCGCTCGAGGTCGCCAGAGCGCTGGCAAAGACCTCGTCGTACGCCGACGGAGTCTGGACCATCGATCTCTCCGGCGTCCGAGACGCCGGCTTGGTACTCGCCACAGCCGCGTCCGCGCTGCGGCTGACCCTTTCTGGGTCACGGCCGACTGTCGCTGCGCTGACCAGCCAACTGGCAACGCGAGAGCTCGTGATGGTGCTGGACAACTGCGAGCACGTGATCGACTCGGCGGGCGCGCTTGTTCGGGCCATCGTGGATGACTGCCCCGGCATCACGATCCTCGCGACCAGCCGAGAGCCACTTCACCTGTCCGGTGAGGTCGCCTGGCGGGTGCCGTCGCTCCGGGTGCCTGATCCAGCCGAGCCGATAAACGCCACCCACTTGATCATCTACGAGTCGGTGCAGCTCTTCGTCGCACGCGCCCAAGAGGCTGCACCGGCCTTCCGTCTGAGCAACGACAACGCGCCGACGATTGCGCACATCTGCCATCGCCTTGACGGAATGCCACTTGCGATCGAGCTCGCGGCGGCTCAAGCGGCATATCTAGCGCCAAATCAGATCGCAGCATTGCTCGATGACGCGCTCACCGCGCTCGCTTCGCGGATTCGCGGCATTCCTGATCGGCAGGCGACATTGTCGGCAACCGTCAGCTGGAGCTTCGACCTCCTCGATGCCGATGAACGGGTGCTATTCCCCCGGCTTTCGGTCTTCGCCGGTGGCTTCACTCTCGACGCACTGGAAGCAACTGCGTCCGGCGGCCTGCACAGGACCCTGCCAGAGGTCCTCGCTGGGCTGGTTGACAAGTCGCTGGTACTTGCGGACACACTCGACCCAGCCGAGGCCCGCTTCCGAATGCATGAGTTCGTGCGGCAGTACGCGGCGCAATTGCTGGAGCAATCCGGTGAAGGACCGAATCTGCAGAGCCGTCACGCTGCCTGGTACTGCGACCAAGCGGAATCGCTCGACCCCGATCAGGGTGAGCCACTTGTTGGCGAGCCGAGCAGGTGGTTCACAGCTGAGCGGGAGAACCTGCGGGTCGCGATGGCCAACGCGCTCGATAAGAACCCCGAGGAAGCCCTTCGAGCGGCGGTCGCTGCGTGGCGCTCTTGGATGGCGTCGGGCATGCATGCAGAGGGCTTGCAGTGGCTGCAACGCGCACTGGCAGCGTGCCCAGCCGTGTCCCCGGTGCATGTCCGCGCCTTGTTCGCCACCGCCGTTTTCCAAGTGCGGTTGGGCAGGACCGAGGAGGCACTCCCGCTGGCTCGTTCGATCGCGGCTATCGGCCGCAACGACGGTGATCCTATGCGGCGGGCCGAAGCCGCACACCTTCATTGCCTCCTCGCTTGGATCGCCGCCGAGTGGCAGACGATCGATCATCTTCTGGACGCGGCCGGCGCCGATCTTCGGAACGTGCCATCCGTACGAGCAGCCCATGACCATTTACGAGCGCTGGTCGAGCTGTCACGGGGAAGCCCCGAGGCGGCACTCGCCCGCCTCGAGGACTCCGTCCGCTGGCTCACCGCAACGCCGCGCGACGCCCCACCCTTCTTCTCGGTCAGCACTCTCGCGTTCTCGATCGGCGAGTACGACGGAGTCATCAGCCCGATCTTTGAGGAGACCATGCTGGTCGGACGCCGTGTTGGAGTCGCGCAGGCCGAGGCGTACGTCTTGTGCACAGTGGCGTTCGCCGCTCGCGCGGCCGGCCGGTTCAGCGAATCAGCCGGGGCGCTTGATCACGCGCTGCGCATCTTCCGTTCGCTTGGCGACCGAGCAGGCGAGGCCTTCGCCCTCGCACAGCGTGGACACCTGCACCGCGCACTCGGCGAGACCGGAACGGCGATCGAGTGTTTCCGCCAGTCGGCCGACCTCAGAGCCGCCATCCCGGACCAGCGGGGCTCCGCGATGTCACTGACTGGGATCGCACTCGCCGAGGCGGCCCGCGGCAGTATGACGACCGCCCTCGGGCTCGCCGGCGAGGCTGCCCGAATGCTGGACCGTTCCGGTGATCGTCCCGGACTGAGCGGCGCACTGGACAACCTCGCGGCAATCGAGATCGTTTCGGGGCGATATGAGCCCGCGGCCCGGACGATCGAAAGGTTGCTCGCGCTGCGGGGAGTTCCGGATTTCCATCGTTCGGTCGGTTGGAACCACCTGCTGCTGGCGCAACTACGGAAGCGTACGGGCGATGGCGTCGGCGCTGAGGCCGCCCTGCGGGCCGCAACGACAGTTTTCGATCGGATTGGCGACCAGCAGGGTCTCGCCGCCGTCGAGCACGCAACTGTGCAGCGTTAAGCGATTGCAAAGAACTGAGTATCTAGCCTCTCACACGTATATCGGTGCGACGAGGAGGTTCCCAGATGACCATGACGGCGGCGCTCGGCGATGCAACGGTTGCGGAGCTGCGATCGGCGGTCGCCGGAACGGTGATAGTACCGGGGGATCCCGACTACGAGCTTGCCCGGCGGATCTGGAACCATGCGATCGACCGTTATCCGGCGATCATCGTCCGGTGCACCGGCACAGCAGATGTGGTGGCCGGCGTGCGGTTCGCGAGGAGCGAAGGCATGCCCATTGCGGTGCGAGGGGGCAAGCACAGCGTCGCGGGATTCTCTACCTGCGACGACGGCCTCGTCCTCGACCTCACCCCCATGAGTGCCGTCCAGGTCGACGTCAGCACCAGCCGCGCACGGGCACAGGGCGGCGCCACATGGAAGCAGTTCGATCGCGAGACTCAGCTCTACGGCTTGGCGACGACGGGTGGCTTGGTCTCATCGACTGGACTAGGAGGGTTCACCCTCGGCGGCGGAATTGGGCACCTGGTGCGCAAGCATGGCCTGACCTGCGACAACCTCATCTCGGCAGACGTCGTCAACGCCGACGCCCAGATTGTGCGGGCCTCTCTTGAGGAGAACGCCGATCTGTTCTGGGCATTGCGGGGTGGCGGCGGAAACTTCGGTGTGGTGACCTCAATGGAGCTGGCCGTCCACCCTACTGGCCCGACTGTCCTCGGCGGCGCCATTTTCTATCCAGGGGACCAGGCCGCGCAGGTGATGTCCGGTTGGCGCGATGCGATCACCGATGCGCCCGATGAGCTCACTACCACGCTCAATCTCATTGGCGCCGCCCCACCGTTGCCATTCCTCCCCGGCGCGGTGCACGGCACCCGTGTCGCTGTGGTCATCGCCTGTTACGCCGGCGAGCTGGACAAGGGCGAAGCGGCTGTGAGCGCTTTTCGTCGCCTTGGGGACCCCATTGCCGACATTTTGGCGCCTATTCCCTACCTCGCGCTCCAGCAACTGGTCGACCCGCTCTGGGAGGCCGGAGCTGCGAACTACTTCACCTCCGTCTTCTTGGATGGACTCCCGGATCAAGCGGTGGACACCCTCGTCGAGGCGCAGGGACGCTCGGCTCCGCCGCCGGCGACATCTGAGCTGCACGTGCATCAACTTGGCGGCGCCGTCTGTCGAGTTCACGAGAACTCAACGGCCTTTTCGCATCGGCAGTCGCCCTTCCTCTTGAACTGCGTCGGACGTACGCAGGACCCGGCGGACCTCGCATCGGTTGCCGAATGGGCGCGGCGCACGCGGGAAGATATGTCGCGATTTGGCGGCGGCCCTTATGTGAACTTCACCGCCGAGGGCGGCGCCGAGCGCGCCGCCTACCCACAGCAGACATACGCGCGACTCGCGGACGTCAAGCGCAGGTACGACCCAGACAACATTTTCCGGTTCAACCAGAACATCTCGCCAACGTCCGAGGACTGAGGAGATGGTCAGCGAGTGGGATGTCGTCATCGTGGGAGGCGGCGCCGCAGGTTGCGTCCTGGCAAGTCGGCTGAGTGAGCGGGCCAACTTGTCGGTGGTGCTTCTCGAGGCGGGTCCGGATCTCCGCTCGTCGATGCCTGACGACGTCCGCGATGGCAAAAGACCGACCTTCAGCCATGACTGGGGATACGTCTCCGAGCCAAACTCCGAAGGCCCAAACTCCGAAGGCCCAAACTCCGAAGGCCCAGTACTCGCGCTCTACCGTGGCAAGCTACTCGGGGGGTGCTCCTCCACGAACGCAACCTTCGCGCTGCGTGGGCATCCCACGGACTATGACGCCTGGGCTGCCGCCGGGAATGCCGGCTGGTCGTTCGCCGAGGTCTTGCCGTATTTCTGCAAGCTGGAAACCGACGCCGACCTCGGCTCGGCAGACTGGCATGGTTCGAATGGGCCGCTACCGATTCGACGGTACGGCGACCGTGAGCTCACCGACGTCGCGCTGGCCGGCCTCGAGACGCTGGAGGAGAGCGGATTCCCGCTGATCGCGGATGCCAACGAGCCTGGCGCAGTCGGTCTCGCTTGCATTCCGGTCAACGCCCGCGATGGCGAGCGGATCAGCACGGCGCTGGCCTATCTTCCGCTCGGTCAGGGCCGGTCAAATCTGACTATTCGCTGCGAGGCCGAGGTGGCGGAGCTGATCTTGGATGGCGGCCGCGTAGCTGGCGTGCGGCTGCTCTCGGGCGAGGAGATCCGAGCTCATGAGGTCATCGTCTCGGCGGGCGCGTACGCCAGCCCAGCACTGCTCATGCGCTCCGGCATTGGCCCATCGGCGGCACTTCGCGAACTCGACATCCCAGTGATTGCTGACCTTCCTGGCGTCGGTCAGAATCTCATCGATCACCCGGCGGTGTCAGTCGACCTGCTCTACGACAGGGTTGTCGAGCCCGTCCCTGTCTTCCAGGTCGCAGCTACGTTCCACAGCTCCGGCACCGGTTCGAGCGTCGCACCAGACCTGCACTGCATGGTTGGTGGTCCGTATGAGGGCGACCCCGCCACCTTCTTTCTCGCCACGGCGCTGTTGAAGCCGCATTCGCGCGGCAGCGTCACTTTGCGTTCGGCCGATCCAACGGCGCCGCCGCGGATCGATCTCGGCTATTACCGAGCGTCCGATGATCTTGACCGGCTGGTCGAGGGGGTGCTGCGGGTGCGCGAGGTGGGTCGGGTAGGCGCGATCAAGGAGCTGTCTGGAGGCGTCGAGTTCGGACCCGGCGCAGAGGTCGACTTGCGGACGTGGGTGCGAAGGAGAACGTGGACATACCACCACCCGGTCGGCACCTGCGCGATGGGCATTGACCCTTCGGCAGGTGCAGTCGTCGATCCGGCCTGCCGGGTTCACGGCATAGCCGGCCTGCGCGTCGTGGACGCGTCGATCATGCCCGACATCCCATCGGCGAACACTCACATACCGACCGTGATGATCGCTGAGCGGGTGGCCGCTCTGATCAACTAAGAACATCGTGCGCGTTTCGCCGTTGTAGTCAACGGTCAATCGCGCACGATCTTGTCCTCATTGGCCCTCGGAAGTTGCACGGCGAGCACCGCCGTCGCAATCGCAACTGCGAAGCCAGCCGCAGACTGCACGGCCGACAGAAGGAAGCCCGAAATCGCGAAAACCGGGAGAAGCACCGCGTACGCCACCCCGACCGCGCGTAGTCGGCGATGGGTGCGCGCGATTGCTATGCCGAGCACCACCGCCGAGACGACGAAGAGCAGAGTCGCGCTGAGCGCAGTGGCTCCCAAGGCAGGGCCGTACGCGGAGTCCGCGTTCAGGGCGGGCATACCTTCCACGCCAGCCAGATAGGCGCGTCCAATTCCGGGCTGAACGAACGCGGCACTGCCGAAAGCAGCCGACAGGAAGATGTTCGCAATGGTCGTCAGAACGAGTCCCGCGACCGCGAGTCGAGCGGAGCGACCCGACACAAGGTAGGCAGTGACGGCGACCACGCCGAGTACAGCCAACGCCGCACCGAAGATGCTGGCCCCGAGGTGGCTAACCAGAAATACGTCAGTCGTTACGTAGCGGGCGTACGCGTCAAAGTCTTCGATTGGGGGCTGGTGAGTGAGCGTGCTCAGCCCAAGCAGGATTCCATACACGGGCAATAGCCAGAGGCCGATCCGTGCCGCGCGGTGGGCCGGCATCACAGTGTCCTGCATCGATCCCTCTCCCTGTCGATGAGACTGAGAAGGTGATTATCCGGCTGAATTGGGCCGTCCGCGGGTTGCGCTGCTGGCGAGTCCACCGCTCAGAACGATGTCCATCGCCCGAGGCTAAGCCACGCCACTGACAGCCGCAGGAGATCCTTTGCCAAGAGTCCGGCCCGGCGGCATGAAGCTGCGAAGAATCTGCTCGGCTTCCGCAACGGTCTGACTGACGATGTCCCGAGCAGGTCGTATCTCGTGGATGAGTCCAACGCTCTGCCCCGCGAACGGCACGTAATCCTGTCCCCCACCAGACAAGATGTCGCGGATGATTGCCGGAACCAGCTCCGCCGCATGCTCCGCCAGATCTTCAGGCTTGGCACCCCACTGTTCTGCGAACGGTGTCGGGAGGACGCGCGGCGACGCCGAGTCGTGCGGTCGGTTGTAGGGCGGGAGGATGAGATCCAGGCGTGGCTCATGCCGAGCGTCCGTCGACTCCGCCCGAATGATCATCGTCTTCCACTCCGGACGCACAGCCATCTCGGTTGAGGCGAGAAACCGCGTTCCCATGACAATGCCGCTCGCACCCAGGCAGAGGGCGGCCGCCAATCCTCGGCCATCGGCGATCCCGCCAGCCGCAACGACTGGTCGATCCCCCGCGACGTCAACGACCTGTGGGACGAGAACAAGAGTGCTGACGAATCCGCTGTGGCCGCCGGCCTCGCCACCCTGGGCGATGATGATGTCTGCTCCCCGGTCGATGGCGCAGCGGGTTTGTTCGACATCCATGACCCGCTGCATCCACAAACTGCCAACCTGGTGTGCTTGATCAACAAGATCACCTGGATCGCCCATGTGGTAGGAGATCACAGCCGGCTTGGCCTCCAGAGTCGCCTGGAATGCCTCCGTACTGAATGGCCTCGGCTGGTGATTGATCGCGAAGGGTCGGTCGGTGAGCTCGCGAAGCAGGGCCCATTGCATCTTGAGTTGCTCCACAGGACGAACCGCGGTGTCGAGGCTCCCCAGCGCACCCGCCGCACAAACAGCCGCCGCAACCTCGACTGAGTTCCATGGACCGAAGGGAGCGCTGATGATGGGTGCGCTGATGTGGAGTAGGTCACAAAGGCGGGTTTGCATGACATCGACGATGCTGGACCTCCGTGCATGGAGCAATCGGGAGTTCTCCCCAATCACTCGAGCAACCCGTGCTCCAGCGCGTACAAGGCTGCACCGGCGCGGCTCGACACACCCATCTTCGCGTAGCTGTTCTGCAGATGCCGATCGACGGTCTTCGGCGCGATGCCCAGCCGACTGCCGACCTGCCGGATCGTCAACCCCTGGACCGCTAAGCGCAGCACTTCGACCTCCCGCTCCCTCAACCGTTGCGGCCATCGGCCGACAGGTCGGCCTCTCCCCTCGGCCGTGGAAATCACCGCGTTGACGGCAATGGGATCCAACGCTCCCGACTCCACGTCTGCCTCCAGCCGTAACAGCGCCTGAGCCGGGGTGTGTGCCGGACGATACGGACGTGGCTCGCGAAGGGAGACGTACGCATCTGACGCAGCCAGCACCCGCGCGGATTCATTCAGTGCACTGGCACGAAGTCCGCGGTGATACCCCGTGCCGTTCAGCCTCTCGTGGTGCGAGCCGGCCAAGCCAGCCAAGCTGGCCAGCGGGCTACAACGATGAAGGATCCGCTCCGTGTAGTAGGGATGAAGCCGAACCCGCTCCCAGTCGTCTTGACTCAGTAGCCCCGGCTTCTCCCAGATGCTGCTGCTGATTCCCGTACGACCAAGATCATGCAGCAGCCCGACTCGGTTGAGCGCCGAGATTCTGTCGTCTTCCATTCCGAGGGCCCGTGCGGCGCCAGCCGCCAGCGCAGAGACACGGCGGGAATGCCCAAGCGCGTACGGAATCTTGAGATCAGCAAAGTCGGCAAACACCTCGAGGAGGGTGTCTAGCTCCACTGCCTCAACCATGCGGGGGGATGGCTCGGTCGTTAGAAAGTGCTCCCACGAGACATCGGCGGTATCCCCGACCGAGCGCAGATAGGCGTCGACGACCGTCGGGTCGTACGCTTTTCCGCGGCGACGTGCTGCGATATCGCGGGCGGCTGCCGCACCTCCGAGTCGTTGCCAGAGCAGCACGTCGCGTGCGACGACCGAGATCCTGATCGACATCGGTACGCCCTCGGCGGCTAAGCCACTTGGATGGCCGCTTCCGTCCCATCGCTCGAAGCCGTGACGCAGTGCTTCTGCGACCCCATTCCCGATGCCCAGCCGGCCGCCAAGCATTCCGGCGGCCTCGCAATGGATCGCCATTGCAGTGGCCATCGCCCGTTCCGGATCAGGAACGTCGGTGTGAGCAACGCGGTCGGCAACATCGCCCATCACATACGGGCCCACGGTGGCAGCCAAGCCGATCTCATCACCGGAGAGTTGTGCTACCTCGGCGGCATCGGCAGTGCAGCCCAGGTACCGCAACAGGGCCACATAGAACACCTCAGAAACTTGATCATCTGGCAGCTGCAGATCATGGGCAAGCCGTACCGAGAGCACGCAGGTCTGAACCGCGTGGCCACTTGGTTGACCCATTCCCAGGTCCGTTGCAAGGGAGAGCGCGGCGAGGATTTCAGCCAGCCGCACCGGCCCATCGTGCATGCAGCCAGCATGGCACTAGCTCGATCGTCCCTGTTCTTGCTCGGCGTCCCAGCGAATGATCACGCGCAGGCCAGTGATCACAACGCTCAGTACTTACCTCGAGACTTACCTTAAGCCACGACCTCGTAGTGACGGACCCTCAGATCGCGTTCGATGAGGAAGCGATCATCCTCCGGATAGAACACGGCTTGATCAATGTCATCTCCAGCGAATGCCCGAATGCTGTCTCGAGAATCCCAGAGTGAGAACGTGACGATCTCCGAGTGATCGCCGTCGTCGCGACGTAGCATCCAAGCGCCCTGATTGCCTGGCGTTGATCGATATTCAGCCATGCCGGTGCTACCGATGTATTCCGCGTACGCGGCCGCGTCGTCGCGTCGCACCAAGCCTCTCCACATGCGGGCGATCATGCACAAACCGTATCGAGGAGTGGATGCCTCCAGGCACTGGTATGCCGCCAACCGACCGGTGGACGAAGCGCTCTCCACGTGGCCTCCGCCACCCATGAGCGCCGGAAACCTTCAACGCAACATTGTGATGCCAGAAATCACGCGGTGTTGGTGTCCATTCAATGTAAGGAGGCATCATGCCCAGTGCTCAAAGGTCAACAACCCCCGTTGGCATGGATCTCGATGCGATGGAAGGCCGCTACGCCGAGCTCGACGAGTGCACAGTCGGCTTCGAGACCGACAAGCAAGATCTGGACGCGGGACCGTACTTCCGCGGCTTGCCCGATGATCGCTGCAGCTGCGTGCACTTGGGCTACATGACGAGCGGTCAGATCATCTTCCGCTACGCCGACCACGAGGAGACCTACGTTGAGGGTGATGCGTATGTAGCACCGCCCGGACACCTCCCGATCATCACCGCAGGCACCAGTGTGGTGGAGTTCACCCGGACTGCCGACCTCGCTTCGGTGATGGACGTCATTGGCCGGAACATCCAAGCCATTGGCGTGCCCGCTGCATCATGAGCACCGGGAGCTCGGTGATGAGCATCAACAACCGAGCGATCCTCGACACCTCGTCGCTCCCCTCGAACCACGCGGCCCCGGAATGCCGCTACGAAAGCGATCCCGATCACCCGATCCGCTGGGTGCTGAGCGCATGACTTCCCCGATGCCTACGCCCGGGACCTCATGCCCCCGTCTTGGGGTGACCAGCTACGAGCGGGCTGCGCTGTCGCCGTAGAAGGTGCGCAGGTCGGACACGACGAGCTCCGGGACTTCGAGTGCGGCGTAATGGCCGCCCTTGTCAAACTCCGACCAGTGCACGATGTTGGCGTTGTCCCGCTCGGCAAGCGGTCGGATGGTTTGGAAATCATGGGCGAAAACGGCGACACCGATACGTCCGCGGCTCACCAGCGGCTTGGCTCCTGAGTGGCCTTCGCTGTAGTGAAAGCGCACCGCTGTCGCGGAGGTGTTCGTGAGCCAGTAGAGCGACACCTGGGTCAAGACCTGTTCCATCGTCACCAGGCTGGTTCCGTTGCCGAAGTTCTCGAAGAGTTCGTTGTACGCCAGCTGACCGACGGGCGAGTCCGACAGCGCAGCCGCGATGGTTTGCGGTCGGGTGCCGTTCATCTGGTTGTATCCGCCAACCGACTGAAACCAACCGAGGAACTCCAAGGCCGCATAGTCCTTGGGAGTGAACTTCTCGAACTCGCCCGGGTCGCCAGAGGGAAATGAGAACAGCTGCAACACGTGGGCTCCCAGGAACCCAGGCGGATCCAACACGGCCAGCTCGCGCGAGACCATCGCGCCCCCATCGCTGCCGTGGGAGCCGTAAGACTCATATCCGAGCCTGCGCATGAGCGTGTCGTAGGTTTGGGCGACTCGAGCCATCGTCCAGCCCTCGCCGACCAATGGCCTGCTGAAGCCGAAGCCCGGCATCGACGGAATCACTACGTCAAAAGCGTCCTCGACTCGTCCGCCGTGAGCGACCGGGTCTGTCAGCGGACCGATCATGTCGAGGAATTCCGCGAATGACCCCGGATAGGTGTGCGCGAGCAGCAACGGAGTCGCGCCGGCCTCCTTGGACCGTACGTGGACGAAATGCACAGTCTGCTCGTCGATCTCGGTGACGAAGTTTGGGACCGCGTTCATCCGGGCCTCCTGCGCCCGCCAGTCGAACTGCTGCCAAGCGCCAACCATCTTCTGCAGGTAAGCGACGGGCGTGCCGTAGTCCCAGCTGTCACCCGGCGCTGCTACCGGATAGCGAGTCTTGGCGAGGCGGCGTTGCAAGTCGTCGACGGCCTCCTGAGGAATCGTGATGGTGAATGGGCGAATGGTGCCGGTCTCGCCGGCGACTGATGTTGTGGTCATGTCTCACACGTTAGGGTCGGTTTAGGACAGTTTCTTTCCGCTTTTTAGGAATGAATTCCCGCATGTACAAGACCTCCGGCCGACTGCTGGCTTTGCTCGGGCTGCTGCAGTCCCGCACGATGTGGAGCGGCGCCGAGCTCGCCTCGCGGTTGGAGGTCAGCGGCCGGACTGTGCGGAACGACATCGAACGACTGCGGCAGCTCGACTATCCGGTCGAGGCCGTACGCGGACCAGGTGGGCATTACCGGCTGGGAGTGGGCGCAAAGCTGCCGCCGCTGCTGCTCGACGACGACGAAGCTGTAGCCGTGGCCGTCGGCTTACGTGCGGTCACAGGGGTGAGCGGCGTCGAGGACACCAGCGCTCGGGCTCTCGCCAAGTTGGAAGCGGTCCTGCCGTATCGACTCCAACTGCGGGTCAATGCTGTGCGCGATGCCATAGAGACCGGACCCGAGAACACCGGCACCAACGTTCCGGATCCCGAAGTCGACGCGGGCCTGCTGATGGCCGTAGCGGCCGCGATCCGTGATCATGAGGAGATCCGTTTCAGCTATCGCGATGACGAGCGGTTTCAGGTCGAGCCGTACCGGCTCATCAGCTGGCAGCGACGCTGGTATCTGGTTGCCCGTGAACCCTCGAGCAACGCCTGGTCAAGCTTCCGGCTCGACTGGCTGCAGTTACGAGTCCCCGGTGGCCGTCGCTTCACACCAACCGAGCTGCCAGGCGGCGACTACCCAGCCTTCGTGCTTCGTACCACTGCCTTCGCCGGCTGGCGAGTGCATGTGAGTATCACCGTGGATGCGCCTGCCGCGGAGGTCCTCAGTCGAATCAACCCCGCTGTTGGCGTCGTCGAAGCAATCGACAACAACACTTGCGTCTTGGTCACCGGAGCCGACAGCGTCGAGACGGTGGCTGTCTATATCGGCATGCTCGGACTCGACTTCACCGTAACCGAACCACCTGAGCTCGTCGCGCACCTGGCGACGCTGGCAAAGCGCTACGCCTCGGCGGTCCGACTGGCAACGTAGCGGCTCGCATTGGCGTAGGCGCCCACACGGACGGCCCGTCGGGCGACCCGCATGACGAGGCGTCGCAATGTCAGAACCGGTTCGATCAGGCGACTTCATCCGTATCAGAGCGGTATGCGGTGGACTAGGTCGCCCTCATTGGCGCTCAACCATATTGAACCGAAGGCAACGTGTACGTCGCCGCACTGGGAATTGGTGTCGGTGACGACCCGGCTGACCTGGTGGGTCTTCGCATCGACTTCGGTCAACAGCGGCTGGGTACTACCGACAAAAACGTGCTCGCCCCTCGCGGCGACAGAGCAAGGTGCGCCCTCGATGGGGATTCGCGCAGTCTCCTCCAATCGTTCCTTACCGAACGCCACAAGCTCGCGTCCCGTAACCACCCACACTTGATCGGAGACTGCGACCGCACGGGCGTCCGGAACAGCCGACTGCGCGACAACGCGCTGCCCCGCGAGGTCAACCTCGACGACCGCACCCGCACCTCGGCTCACCACGTACGCACGGTCGTCGGTGGCCGCCAGATCAGTGCCCGGCAGGCCAAGGTCGATGGGTGGATCGGCCTGGCCAGTCCTCACGTCAAGCCCGACCAGGCCAGCATCGGTGATCACCCACACTCGGTCGGCTGTGACGTCGAGATGACCTTGATCGCCACGCTTCTCGACCTCGAAGCGCAGCACCCTGCTGGACTTCGGATTCACTCGTAGCACGTCGTCGGCCAGGCCTGACGCCTCGGGACTGCAGCTCCATACCGCGCCGCCGCCGGCGCCGATTCCCTGGCACAACCCGCGGGCGCCCAGCGGCAACCTCCGCACCTCAGCAGACTTGGCCGGATCGATCACGGCCACCGAGCCGCTGTCCGTCTTCACGTACAGGGTGGCGCCATCATCGGCCATCCAATCGGGCGCTCCGCGAACCGGAACCTCTGATACACCGAGCTCGGCGAGCGTCACGGCCTCCGGCGGCGGCGCGGCCCTAGCAGTTGCCTCTGCAGACTGGCTTGGACGGTCTGAGCTACCAGAACTGTCGGCACCACTGCAGGCCGTGAGGACCGACACAACGAGGAGCCCGGTCAGCACGACGAGCCGGAAATACTTGCCACCAGTCTTGACGTGACAGGCCACGGGAGCAGTATCCGCCGCGTTGCCGCTGCGGGCATGGCTTAGGTCAAAAGCTTTGCGTAGTCGTCACGAAGTGCCTGCCAGCCGAACTCCAAAGCGGCGTGGCCCGCAACAGGCGGCACGTCCCGACCGTCGAGCCGCGCCGCGAGTGCGCTCAGGCACAGGTGCCAGCCGGACGCATAATCCGGTGCCTCCTGGCGTTGATCGAAGGTATGGGTGAGCACGAGGCGCACGTGGCCGGACGACGTCGGCGTGAGCTCATAACGCACAATGTGCCCGCCCCACAACAGCACAAGCAGTCGCGGTCGCTGTGCCTCAACGACCTGCCCAGGTTCTGACAGCTCCTCGGCCGGCTCTCCGCCCTCCGCTTGGGGCAGCAACACGTCACCGACGAGATCAAGATCGCGAGCGGGGACGTAGGGAGCCCATTGGCGGACTTGGTCAGCCTTGGTCAGAGCGGCCCAGACGCGTTCGGGTGAGTGAGGTATATCGCGTTCCATGCGCAGCGACCAGCGACCCTCCTCGGACTGCACGCTGGCTTCGACTGGATGTGCGGGTAGTTGATCGGTCACGATTCGTCCTCCTGGTTTTTCGGGTGGGCGTCCAGAGTGTCGAGGTGGCGCTCGAGCGCGTCGAGACTCTCGGCCCACATTCGTCGGTACGGCTCGAGCCACGTGGCGACGTCGCCCAGTCCCTGAGCCGAAAGCCGGTAAATCCTGCGGGGCCCTTCAACTCGGGCCGCTACCACTCCTGCGTCTCGAAGCACCCGAAGGTGTTTTGACACAGTCGGCTGAGGCACGCCCAGCGCGCCGACCAATGTGGCGACATCACTGCCGGATTGCGCTTCGTCAGGTTGCTGGGCAGAGCGCAGCTCATCGAGAATCCGGCGGCGAGTCGGTTCGGCCAACACACTGAAACCGTCCACAGTCTTATATTGCTCTTGCGGTATATGCCTGTCAAGGCATATAGATCGCGGTGCTGCGATTTCTCGACATCCGCTTGTCGGCCAGCATCCCCACCCCGGCGAGACTTGGGCTCAATCAGGCCGGAGAGCGCGCGGTTGAATAGTCCACCTGTTTGCCGTCTTGAAAGGGACAACAGGTGCGTTTGCCGCCTCAAGATGCCCCGTTAGCCAGCTTGAGACGGCAAAGCATGGTCGGTTCAACAACTTGTCCGGGTCAGGTCTGGCCGGAACACGGCCTGCTCACGCGTTGCGAAGACCAGCCCGGCGGGACTTCTAGTTCGACTGCTTCGATGGTGCAGTGACACCACCTGCCGGCCCGGGTTCGCTCTCCGAGAACATCTGACACCCGGGAAGAAATCGCCCCACAAAAGCCTTGAGCCTATGACGCTCAACTTAGGAGCGACCCTTCCGGAAGGCGAAATGTGATGTCGACAACGCGACTGCCTGTTTTGTTCCTTACTGACCTCGTTGTACTGCCGGGCATGGTTGTACCCATCGAGCTGGACGACGCCGCCCGCGCGGTAGTGGACACGGCGAAAGCCCACAGCGACGGCACCCTGCTGGTGGCTCCTCGGCTCGGGGACCGCTACGCCTCCTACGGCGTGGTGGCCGAGATCGTGCAGCTTGGCCGTCTGGCCACCGGGCAGCCGGCGGCAGTGATCAAGGCAGATCGACGAGTCAAGATCGGATCCGGGGTCTCTGGGTCCGGCACTGCGCTGTGGGTTGAGGCTGAAGAACTCGCAGATGTGGCGCATGAGACGGAGGAACTTCGAAAGCTCACCGCCGAGTACAAGGGCCTGGTCATCGCAACCCTGCAGCGTCGCGACGCTTGGCAGGTCATTGACCAGGTCAATCGGGTCACCGACCCCTCGATACTGGCCGACCTGGCCGGGTACGCCCCCTGGCTCAGCGATGAGCGAAAGCGTCAGTTGCTGGAAACACCGGACGTCGTGACACGGCTGACCATCTTGATCGAATGGACCAAGGCCTACATCGCCGAGACCGAGGTCAACGAAAAGATCGCCGACGATGTTCGCGAGGGCATGGAGAAGAGCCAGCGGGAGTTCCTGCTGCGCCAGCAACTGAATGCGATCCGCAAGGAGCTCGGCGAGGACGAGCCGGATGGCGCACAGGACTATCGCGCTCGGGTCGAGGAGGCTGACCTACCCGACGACGTACGCAAGGCCGCCCTCCGTGAGGTCGGCAAGCTCGAGCGCGCCAGCGACCAGAGCCCGGAGTCGGGCTGGATCCGCACCTGGTTGGACACCATCCTCGAACTGCCGTGGAGTACCAAAACCACGGACTCGACCGACATCACCGCTGCCCGCGAGGTGCTCGACGCTGATCACCACGGCCTTGAGGACGTCAAGGATCGCATCGTGGAATACCTTGCGATTCGTGCCCGCCGCGCGGAGCGTGGCCTAGAGGTCATCGGCGGGCGTGGCTCGGGTGCGGTGATGGCGTTGGTCGGACCGCCTGGTGTGGGCAAGACCTCCCTGGGTGAATCCGTCGCGCGAGCGTTGGGCCGCAAGTTCGTGCGGGTTTCACTGGGTGGCGTACGCGATGAGGCAGAGATTCGGGGTCACCGGCGTACCTATGTGGGCGCACTTCCGGGCCGGATCGTCCGGGCGATCACCGAAGCCGGATCGATGAATCCGGTCGTGCTCCTCGACGAGATCGACAAGGTCGGTTCGGACTATCGGGGTGACCCGGCAGCTGCACTACTGGAGGTCTTGGATCCTGCCCAGAACCACACTTTCCGGGATCACTACCTCGAAGTCGACCTTGATCTGTCAGATGTGCTCTTCCTGGCGACTGCCAACGTGGTCGAGACGATTCCGCAGGCCCTCCTTGACCGCATGGAGCTGGTGAGCCTCGACGGCTACACCGAGGACGACAAGATCATCATTGCTCGCCAGTTCCTGCTACCGCGACAGCTCGAGCGTGCTGCACTGACCCCAGAAGAGGTCACAGTCTCCGACGATGCCTTGCGGGAGATCGCTGCGAACTACACCCGCGAGCCTGGCGTGCGCCAGCTCGAGCGTTTGCTTGCCAAGCTCCTGCGCAAGGCTGCGACGAAGCTCGCCGGCGGCACTGTCCAGCCGGGCCTGCTGATCGAGGCGGCCAACCTGCGTGAGTACCTCGGCCGGCCGCGGTTCACCCCCGACGCCCACGAGCGGACCTCGGTCCCAGGCGTCGCGACTGGGTTGGCTGTAACGGGTCTGGGTGGTGACGTGCTATTCGTCGAGGCCTCTGCACTGGATGGCGTGATGCCGGGTTCGGGCCCGGGAGGCTTGACGTTGACCGGGCAATTGGGTGACGTGATGAAGGAGTCGGCGCAGATCGCGCTCTCCTACGTACGCGCGCACGCCGACCTGCTTGGTATCACCGATCGATCAGTGCTTGACCGGCCGATCCACATCCACGTTCCCGCCGGAGCGGTCCCGAAGGACGGGCCTTCAGCCGGAGTCACGATGGTCACGGCACTCACCTCGATGGCGCTCGGCAGGCCGGTACGGTCCGATGTCGGCATGACCGGCGAGGTGACGCTGAACGGGCGAGTACTACCGATCGGCGGAGTGAAACAGAAGCTGCTGGCGGCTCAGCGGGCAGGTCTCACTATGGTCTTCGTGCCGAAGCGGAACGAGCCGGATCTGGACGACGTGCCGGCGGACGTGCTCGAGACGATCACCGTCGTTCCCACCACCGACGTGGCGGAGTTGGTCGCGCAAGCCATCGAGCCTGCCGATTCGGCTGGGGGCACGAGAGTCGCTGCTTGATGATCAAGCTGGCAGCTCGCCAGACTGAGCAAGTCAGCTGGCTGCCAGCTGATCTTCGTCGTGCTTGGACTTCACCAGGCTCGCGACGGTGGTGATCGTCAGAGTGACGATGATCACCGTCAGCGACAGCCAGATCGGGATCTCGCCATCGAATGGCGCCCAGTCCGCCAAGTGATAGGAATGCAGCGCGTGCAAGATCAGCTTGATGCCGATGAATCCCAGGATGATCGACAGTCCGACCGACAGGTAGACGAGCTTCTTGAGCAGCCCGCCGATCAAGAAATACAGCTGCCGTAGGCCCATCAAAGCGAATACGTTCGCGGTGAAGACCAGATACGGCTCCTGCGTCAGCCCGTATATCGCCGGGATGGAATCCAGTGCGAACAGCAGGTCAGTGCTACCGAGCGCGATGATCACGATGAGCATCGGAGTGATCAACCGCTTGCCGCCCTCCACCACGGTCAACTTCGTACCGCGGTAGTCCTTGGTTGCGTTGAAGTGCTTCCGGACATACCGCAACGCCGCGTTGTCTGGCGGTGCGTCAGTCGCCTCGTCGTGTTTGCGGTAGTCGAGGTAGATCTTCACGGCAGTCCAAATCAGGAATGCACCGAAGATGAAGAACACCCAGCTGAACGCATTGATTACCGCCGCCCCCAGCGCAATGAAGACGCCCCGGAAAATGAGCGCCAAGATGATTCCAACGAGTAGCGCAAACTGCTGCAGCGACCGCGGAACCTTCAGTTTGGTCATTATGACGATGAAGATGAACAAGTTGTCGATCGAGAGGCTGTACTCGGTGATCCACCCGGCGAAGAACTCCCCGGCGTAGCGCGCGCCAGCGATAGCCCAAACGCCCAGGCCGAACAGGACCGCCAAAGCGACGAAGACGCCGATGAAAAGACCCGCTTCTCCCATCGACGGCTCGTGCGGCCGACGACCGAGGATCAACACGTCGATGACCAGAATGGTCACCATCACAACGACTGTGATGATCCACGCGTAGAGGTGAACCTCCATATGGAGTCCTTCCGAGACGGGATTCGGCGAACGATTCGGTCTCGGAGGTCTCTTCCGCCAGCTTCACCGGCCGAGGGCACCGGGTGTCCGAAAGGAATGCCCCTCTCCGGACGGTCCGTGATGACGATGCCCCCGCGAAGGAATACTCCCCTCCGGCATTCAGTATGTCAGGAGCGGGCGGACAACTTCACATCAGGAATTAGCGGTTGGCCTCCACCATCTGACGTAGCTCCTTCTTCAGGTCTGATATCTCATCCCGCAACCGGGCCGCAAGTTCGAACTGCAGATCCGCCGCCGCCGCGTGCATTTGCGTCGTCAGCTCCTGTACGAGATCGGCGAGGTCGCCTGCCGGAAGGCCTGCCAACCTCCGCGCCTGCGCGGTCGTTTCTCTTGCCCCAAGCGAGGGCACCGGGGCACGGCCGCGCCGCTGCCGCCCACCGAGCAGGTCGTCGGTGTCGATGTCCTCTCGAGCCAACATGTCGGTGATATCGGCGATCTTCTTCCGAATGGGCTGCGGATCGATGCCCTTCGCAAGGTTGTATGCCACCTGCTTCTCGCGACGCCGGTTGGTCTCATCGATCGCGGCTGTCATCGAATCCGTGATTGAGTCGGCATACATGTGAACTTCGCCGGAGACGTTACGGGCGGCACGGCCAATTGTTTGGATCAGGCTTTTCTCGCTTCGCAGGAACCCTTCCTTGTCGGCATCGAGAATGGCAACCAAAGACACTTCCGGAAGGTCCAGGCCCTCCCTGAGCAGATTGATCCCGACCAGGACATCGAACTCCCCCATCCGCAGCTCCCGAAGCAACTGGACGCGCTGCAACGTGTCCACCTCCGAGTGCAGGTACCGCGTACGAATGCCGTTCTCGAGGAGATAGTCGGTGAGATCTTCGGCCATCTTCTTTGTCAAGGTGGTCACCAAGGCCCGTTCGCGCCGCTCGGTTCGCAATCTGATCTCGGCCATCAGATCGTCGATCTGGCCGTGTGTCGGCTTGACGATCACCTGTGGGTCAACCAGACCAGTGGGGCGTATCAGCTGTTCGACGAAGCCTCTGGACCGGGCCAGCTCATAGTTGCCCGGTGTTGCGGACAGATAGACGGTTTGGCCGATGCGCTCGACGAACTCCTCGAATCGCAGCGGCCGGTTGTCCATCGCGCTCGGCAGTCGGAAGCCATGCTCGACCAGCGTTCGCTTCCGCGACATGTCGCCCTCGTACATGCCTCCGATCTGGGGCACCGTGATGTGCGACTCGTCGATGACCAGCAGGAAGTCCGAGGGGAAGTAATCGAGCAGGCAGTTCGGCGGGCTGCCCGCCGCTCGTCCGTCGATGTGCCGCGAATAGTTCTCAATACCTGAGCAGGTGCCGATCTGCCGCATCATCTCGATGTCATAGCTGGTGCGCATCCGGAGCCGCTGCGCTTCGAGGAGCCGATGCTCTCGCTCCAGCTCGGTCAGCCGATCTGCCAGCTCAACCTCGATCCCGGCAATGGCCCGTTCCATCCGCTCCGGGCCCGCCACGTAATGGCTCGCCGGAAATAGATAGATCTCGCGGTCCTCCGTGACCACCTCGCCGGTGACCGGATGCAACGTGCTCAGCTTTTCGATCTCGTCTCCGAAGAACTCGACCCGTACGGCCAGCTCCTCATACATCGGGAACACCTCGAGGGTGTCGCCGCGCACCCTGAAGGTGCCTCGGCTCCCGGAGAGATCATTACGCGCGTACTGGATCCCGACCAGTCGGCGCAGCAACCCATCTCTTTCGATTTCCTGGCCCACCTGGAGCGTGATCATCCGGCCGACGTATTCCTGCGGTGTCCCCAAACCGTAGATGGCTGACACCGTAGCCACCACGACGACGTCGCGTCGAGTGAGCAGGGAGTTCGTCGCGGAGTGGCGGAGTCGCTCGACCTCCTCGTTGAGCGAGGAGTCCTTCTCGATATAGGTATCGGTCTGCGGCACGTATGCCTCAGGTTGGTAGTAGTCGTAGTAGGAAACGAAGTACTCGACGGCGTTGCGAGGGAAGAACTGCCTCAGCTCGTTCGCAAACTGGGCCGCGAGTGTCTTGTTCGGCTGCATGACCAGGACCGGCCGCTGCAGCCGCTCGGCAAGCCATGCGATGGTAGCCGTCTTACCGGTGCCCGTGGCGCCCAGCAAAACGACATCCTGCTCACCGCTGTTGACCCGCTCCTCCAGCTCGTCGATCGCCTGGGGTTGGTCCCCGGACGGCGCGAAGTCACTCTCCACCTTGAATGGAGCGACCGCGCGCTGAAGGTCTTCAATCGGACGCATGGCGCGAGCCTACGTGCACGTTCTGACAGATTTCTTGCGATTGCTCGCGCAATGCCGAGGCTCGCGATCGATGCGTTCGCCCCTTAGCCCCCGGAGGCCTGACTCCGCAACATCGAGTTGAGCATAGATGTGAAGTCCTTGTTCAGCTGATCGGTATTCGCGTTGGGTGTGAAGTAGGTGGTGCCGATGACCGTCACACCGTCGCTCTGCCGCACCGAAACCAGTGAGAACAGGTACAGCTTCGTCGAACCCTGCCCACCGCTCACAGTCACCTGAGCCACACACGTAGCCGCCTTGAGCCTGGTCGTGCCGACATCGACGTCCTTCGGATCCTGGAACTTGCCGTTGGACGTACCCTCGGCGACATCTCGGTGCCATGCGTCGCACAGCTGACCCGGATTGGTGGACGGCGAGATCTGCAGTGATTGCCCGAGAAACAGACTCTTCCCGTCAGAGAGCTGAGCAACGTTCTTGCCGGTCTTCTTGACCTGCCAGCCTGCCGCCGGTGTGAGTTCAACCCCGTTGCCGAGATCGATAGTGCCCCCAGTTGGCGGTTGGGACGATTGGGTCTCCGACGGCTGTGGCTCAGGCGTTGGCTGTCCGGTGGGCTGCGGAGTCGGCTGCTCCGTCGGCGGCGCGGGCTGGCTCGGAGTGATGGAGACGTCCGGCTGACTTTCGCCTCCGCGCGTCAGCACCATGATGATGCCGCCAACCGCTGCTAAGAGCACAATCGCCGCAGCCACGATCGCAATGATCATCACTGGGCTCTTCTTGGCTGGTGCGCCCGGGCCACCGGGAGCACCGGGTGCGCCGCCCGCCGGCCCCTGAGGCCCATAACCGCCCGGTTGCTGAGGCGGATATCCACCAGGAGGAGGCTGAGGAGCGTAGCTGCCCTGCTGGCCCCAACCTCCGGGAGGCGGATAACCCGCTTGCTGTGGTGGCTGCTGTGGCGGATAGCCGGCCGGCTGCTGGGGATAGCCGGGCTGCTGTGGCGGATACCCGCCAGGTGCTGGCTGCTGAGGCGGGTACCCGCCAGGCTGCTGAGGCGGGTAGCCGCGCTGCTGACCCTGCTGTCCCCAATCTCCAGGATTCTGCGTCATGGCCGGTCCTCCTCTTCCTGGTAGGACCGGCGCGGCTCATCCGCCTTCACGCTCGCCTCGCCTCCGGACGTCTCACCGGTGGTCGGCACGTTCTCCTGATCAGCCGTCGGCGCAGGGTGCTCCCCGGCAACTGGTGTGTCGAAGCCCGGAACGATCGACTCGTCTGGGCCGGCCGTCGTAAGCACCGCCCCTACCTTGGGCCGGGCCGCCTTGGGTTGCACCCGCACCGCGGTGCCACAGGCGGTGCAGAAGGCAGCATGGTCGAGCAGCGGCATCTCGCACTGCGCACAGAACTGAAGCTCACCAGCCGGTCCGATCCCACCTGCCCGCGCCGATCGCTCCAATGCCGCCTCCATCAGGCCGGTATGCAGGACATTGCGGACCCGCAAGATCAGAATCGCCAAGATGACCAAACCCCAGAGAATGCTCAGGATCACGCCGAGTGTTGCGTTGCCGACGAAGGAGAAGAGGTAGGTACCGGCCTGGTATGCGGCGTTCGCCAGAATGGCTTCGCCCACTCCTCGGAAGTAGCGCGGTGTGAATCCGTCGTAGCCGCGACCCAGACCAGAGAACTCGGCGACAGCGATACCGGTGGCGGTGCCGATGATCAGCGGCTTGACGAAGCCCTCCAGAAAGATCAGGGACACCCAAAGGCCCGGATCACTGCCCTGCAGCCCGCCGGTCATCAGGTCCCATTGGCGAACCAACGTGTCGAAGCACGAGTAGGAGACACCGCTGATCACTCCAAAGGTCAGGCCGTCCATAAGATCGTCGAATTCGGGCCGGCTGGCAAGTAGCACCGGACCGATCTCGCGTATCACCTCGCCGACGATCGGTACGACCACCGCGACCAGCAGAAACGTCCCAACAGTGGGCGCGGCACTGAGTGAGCCCTCGTACGTCGTAGTGCCATACGGCACTGGCCCGCGGAGTTGGGTCCACAACACTGTGAAGGCGACTGTAAGCGCGCCGGTCAGCAAGAACGCCAGCCCGGTGACGATGAGCGGCTCGTCCTCCCAGAGGTTGACGTCGTAGATGTAGACGATGTACACGACCGGGATGGCGAAGGCCGCCACCAGCACTGCAATCGGCATCGCGCCAAAGATCGCGGCGACCAGGGCGACGACGAGCGCGACGGTCAGGGCGATCCGGTACGTCTGCGAGCGCTGGCCTGCGCCTCGCGGCATGATCGATGAGATCAGCGCAAAGGAAGCGACCGGCTCGTCGGGCCTTGCGGCAAAGGACTTCCTTCGAGCGAAATCCGCCGAGCGTTGATCTTGGCCACAAACGTGGCAGAAATGCGCGACCTCCGGGAGCTCAGCCCGACACCGTGGGCATTGCAACTTTGACCTCCTTGACCCTGCGAGATGACGAGTGGACCTGACGCCGCCAAGTCTCTCTGCCCGAGGACCTCACGATCCCGAGCACTGCGAGTATGTCATTGTCGGGCTCCGGCGGAAGTCAGTACGGTCCACAGTGCAGCGATCTGTTCCCTCAGTTGGGCCACGCCTCCGGTATTGTCCAGCACCACATCAGCCGCAGCCCGGCGCTCTTCCCGGGTGGCCTGCGCTGCAATCCTGGACTCTGCCTCTGCTCTGCTGAATCGGTTGCGCGCTATCAGCCGCTGGACCTGAGTTTCTTGATCAACATCGACGGTGACGACGAAATCGAAATTCTGCTGCTGGCCGGTCTCGACTAAGAGCGGAATGACGTGGACGACGACCGCGGCGGCATCGGCGGCTCGCTCCAGCTCGACGGCCCGGGCTCGCACGGCCGGGTGCACGATCCGCTCAAGATCTCGCCTGGCGAGCGGATCTGCGAAGACGATCTCGGCAAGGCGTGACCGGTTGAGCTGCCCGTCGTTGAGTGCCTCGCTGCCGAACCGCTCGACGATCGCCGCGAGCGCTGGCGTACCAGGCTTCACCACCTCGCGTGCGAGCACGTCCGCGTCGATGATGATCGCGCCACGCTCCGCCAGCTCGGCGGCCACCAGGCTCTTTCCCGACGCGATACCGCCGGTCAGACCGACCCGCACCATGTCCAGCAGCCTATGCAGCCCTGGCTACGCAGTGGCTCCGATCGTTTCTCCGCACAACAGCGGAGAAACGCGGGCGTTCCGGGGTCAGTCCAATAACAGACCAGGCTCCGATCAACTGCCGCCGGTGAGCTTCTGACGGAGCGCTTGTAGAGCCTCGTCAGAGGCCAACGAGCCCTCGGCAGGAGTCGGCGTCGGCGACGATGCGGCGTCGGAGGAGTAGCTCGACGAGGACGAGGCGCCGTCGGCGTCCTCGACCTGCTTCTTGTGCGCCTCCCACCGAGCATGCGCCTCGGCATACTGTTGCTCCCAAGCCGCTCGCTGCTCCTCGAAGCCTTCCAGCCACTCACCGGTCTCCGGGTCGAAGCCCTCCGGGTAGAGATAGTTGCCCTGCTCGTCGTAGGAGGCGGCCATGCCGTAGAGCGTCGGGTCAAAGTCGTCGGCCGTCGCATCGACGCCCTCATTCGCCTGCTTCAGCGATAGTGAGATCCGCCGGCGATCCAAATCGATATCGATGATCTTGACCATGACGTCGTCGTTGACCTGGACGACCTGCTCCGGGATCTCCACATGGCGTTCTGCCAACTCGGAGACGTGCACCAAGCCCTCGATGCCCTCCTCCACCCGAACGAAGGCGCCGAAGGGGACGAGCTTGGTGACCCGGCCGGGCACAATCTGACCGATCTGATGGGTACGCGCAAAGGCCTGCCACGGATCTTCCTGCGTCGCTTTGAGCGACAACGACACGCGCTCGCGGTCCATATCGACATCGAGCACCTCGACGGTGACCTCCTGGCCCACCTCGACCACCTCAGAGGGATGATCGATGTGCTTCCAGGACAGCTCTGAGACGTGCACCAGACCGTCTACGCCGCCAAGATCGACAAAGGCGCCGAAGTTGACGATCGAGGACACGACGCCCCGCCGGATCTGGCCCTTTTGCAACTGGGTCAGGAAATTCTGCCGGACCTCCGACTGGGTTTGCTCCAGCCAGGCGCGACGTGACAGCACGACGTTGTTGCGGTTCTTGTCGAGTTCGATGATCTTGGCCTCGAGCTCCATGCCGACATAGGGCTGAAGATCACGAACGCGGCGCATCTCCACCAGCGAAGCGGGCAAAAAGCCGCGCAGCCCGATGTCAATGATCAAGCCGCCCTTGACGACCTCGATGACGTGGCCGGTGACCACGCCGTCTTCCTCCTTGATCTTTTCGATCGTGCCCCAGGCGCGCTCGTACTGCGCGCGCTTCTTGGACAAGATCAGGCGACCCTCCTTGTCCTCTTTCTGCTGAACCAGGGCCTCGACCTGATCACCGACACTGACGACCTCGAATGGATCGACGTCGTGCTTGATCGAAAGCTCTTTGGAGGGGATCACCCCTTCGGTCTTGTAGCCGATATCGAGAAGGACCTCGTCACGGTCGACCTTGACGACGGTGCCGGTGACGATGTCGCCGTCATTGAAGTATTTGATGGTCTTGTCGATGGCCTCGAGGAAGGCTTCGGGCGAACCCAGGTCGTCGACGGCGACCTGCGGGGGTGCCTCAAGGGAGGACGTCATGTAGTAGGGCTCCGGAAGTGGTCAATACTGTTGCGGGCGTGGCTGTGACCCGATCCGTACAAACGAAGAGGTTCAACCAGCAGCTGACGACAATCCGGCCCGTACGAGCGTGACCTACTCCGTCCGAAGTCGCGCAGGCCACAGCGACGGTTCAGGTTAGCGCCGCGTTCCAAAAGGGTCAAACATGGGCGCGATCAATTGTCGACGGCGGTCGGCGGTCGCTGCCAGCGAATCCAGGTAAAGCGGCTCAAGCCGTGTCGAAACTGACAACTGTCGCGTCGTGCAGCCACGACAACGCTACGCATCACGTGAGTGATGCATTGGTGACTCAATGGGCGGCGTCGTGCCAGGAGCGGCCCACGCCCACCGACACGTCGAGCGGGACATCCAGCGCGACGGCGAGACCCATCTTGGTGCGTACCAGCTCCTCCAGTGCCGCGCGCTCTCCCGGCCCGATTTCGAAGACCAGTTCGTCGTGCACCTGGAGCAACATCCGACTGCGCAGTCCAGCGTCATCGAGCGCCTTCTCGACGTCCAGCATGGCCACCTTGATGATGTCAGCCGCTGAGCCTTGGATCGGCGCGTTCAGAGCCATCCGTTCTGCCATCTCGCGGCGCTGGCGATTGTCGCTCATCAGGTCCGGCAGATAGCGGCGACGACCGAGCATGGTCTCGGTGTATTCGGTCCGTCTCGCATCAGCCACCAATGAGTGCAGATAAATTCGCACGTCGCCGAACCGCTCGAAGTACTCATCCATCAGCGCCTTCGCTTCGGACACCTCGATGTTCAGCTGCTGGCTCAGCCCGTACGCGCTCAGCCCGTATGCCAGACCGTAGTTCATCGCCTTGATCTTGGCTCGCTCAGCGGGTGTGACCTGATGCGGATCGACGCCGAAGACCCGGGACGCGGTAACCGTATGAAAGTCCATGCCTGACTTGAAGGCCTCGATCAGGCTGTCGTCCTGGCTGGCATGTGCCATGATCCGCATCTCGATCTGCGAGTAGTCGGCTGACATCAGCGCGTCGTACCCCTCACCTACGATGAACGCCTGCCGGATCCGTCGCCCCTCCTCGGTGCGAATGGGGATGTTCTGCAGGTTTGGATCGGTGCTGGAGAGGCGACCAGTGGCCGCGATCGTCTGAGCGTACGTGGTATGGATCCGGCCATCGTCGGCCACGGCCTTGAGCAGGCCTTCGACGGTCTGCTTGAGGCGGATTGCATCCCGGTGGACCAGCAAGTGCGCCAAGAACGGGTGCTCGGTCTTGGCATAGAGCTGCTGCAGCGCATCAGCGTCGGTGGTGTAGCCGGTGCGGGTACGCCGGGTCTTGGGCATCCCGAGCTCATCGAACAGGACCACTTGGAGCTGCTTGGGCGAGCCGAGATTGATCTGTTTGCCCAACACGTCGTACGCGTCACTGGCGGCGCGGTTGACAGTGGCCGCAAACCCGGCCTCGAGAGCCTCCAGATGGTCCACATCCACGGCTACGCCGGTCTGCTCCATCCGCGCCAAGGTGCGTAGCAGTGGAAGCTCGACTCCATAGAGCAGGCTCGTGCCATTGCGTTGCTCGATGTCGACGTCCAGCGCGTCAGCCAGATCGATGACTGCCCGGGCCCGAACCATCGATGCCTCTGCTGCCACCCTGGCGCCGGAGTCGTCATCGCCGAAGTCGAGTGCGAGCTGGTTGGGGTCGGCAAGGTCGGGTGCGTCCTCGACTCTGAGTTCTCGCTTGAGGTAGCGAATGGTCAGATCCGCAAGATCAAAGGTGCGCTGATCAGGTCGAGTGAGATAAGCCGCCAGCTGGGTGTCGGAGGTCAGGCCGGCGAGGTCCCAGCCGCGGGCCCAGATTGCCAACAGTGGGCCTTTGGCGTCGTGCATCGCCTTGTGCCGCTCAGGGTCGGAAAGCCACTCCGCCAGTGCGTTCTCATCGGCGGGAACGAGCTCGGACACCAACACGTACGCCGCTGCCCCGTCGGCGGCAGCCAAAGAGAGAGCGGTGACGTCGCCGGTACCTGACCCCCAGTGGCCGATGATGTCGACCCCGGTGCGCTCTCCGGCCGCGTGCTCGGCGAGCCAGGTTCCGAGCTCGCCGGGCTCGAGTCGTGCCGCGTCGAGGTCGAACCCGCCCTCTGGCACGACCTCGTCTTCATTCGGTAGTGCCTCGAGCAACCGGTCACGCAGCACCCGGAATTCCAGGCCATCGAACAACTGGTGAGTCGCCTCGCGGTTCCATGGGCGGCGTTCCAGATCGTCGAGACTGACCGGCAGGTCAAGATCACGGACCAGTGCGTTCACCTGCCGGTTGCGCAGCACATCGTCGACGCGCTGCTGAAATGCTTCGGCGGCCTTGCCTTTGAGCTCGCCGGCGTGTGCGGCAAGATTCTCCAACCCGTCGTACATCTCCAGCCACTTTGCGGCGGTCTTCGGCCCGACGCCCGGCACGCCGGGCAGATTGTCGCTGGACTCCCCGACGAGCGCCGCAAGTTCGGGGTAACGAGCTGGGGTCGCGAGATACCGCTCTTCCACCGCCTTGGGCGTCATACGCGCGAGGTCGGAGACGCCCTTGCGGGGATACAGCACAGTCACGTTGTCAGAGACCAACTGGAACGCGTCGCGGTCGCCCGTACAGATCAACACCTCGAAGCCCGCCGCTTCAGCGCGAGTCGCGAGGGTGCCAATGACATCGTCGGCCTCGTAGCCCACCTTCTCGAGGTAGGAGATGTTGAGTGCCTTGAGCACCTCTTTCACCAGGTCGAGCTGACCTCGGAACTCGTCGGGGGTTGTGGTGCGATTGGCCTTGTACTCGCTGTAGATCTCCGAGCGGAATGTATGGCGCGAGACGTCGAAGGCAACGCCGAGGTGGGTCGGCTTCTCGTCCCGCAATACATTGATCAGCATCGAGGTGAACCCGAATACACCGTTGGTGTGCTGGCCGGTCTGGGTCGAGAAGTTCTCGACGGGGAGCGCGAAGAATGCTCGGTATGCGATCGAGTGGCCGTCAATCAGCATCAGCTTGGGCCGCGCAGGGGCCTGGCCGGCAGGCGCGCTGGCTAACTGAGTCGTGGTCGGCACATGCTGACTCTAGCCGTGCGCACTGACGTAGCGAGGTGTCTAGTCTGAGCCCGTGACCCCGATCCATGAGCGGCAGGACCTCCCCGCCGAATACGCCGAGCTGAATAGCGCGCTCGATGCCAAGATGGGCTTCGAACTGCTGACCCTGACACCGGAGTTGGTCGTCGGACGCATGCCGGTCGCCGGCAATACGCAGCCGTACGGGCTTTGGCATGGCGGCGCGTCCTGTGTGCTCGCTGAGACTCTCGCATCGCTGGGCTCGTTCATGTACGCGCAGCCGGAGAGGATCTCGGTCGGGGTGGACATCAACGCGACACACCACCGATCAGTTACCGCCGGCTGGGTGACAGGAACCGCTACAGCTGTGCACCTCGGCAGGTCGATTGCCAGCTATGAGATCGTCATCACCGACGATTCCGACAAGCGAGTCTGCACTGCTCGAGTCACGTGCCAGCTGGTCAGCCCGCGCGTTTCCGCCAATACGCAGCGACCCGACAGCGCCCAAAGCTGACCCCTCGCGCGTCGAGTTGCTGCGACGTCCGAGCTCTGCACACTTTGCGGTCGCGATCCACGTGTTGCAACGTGTGTATCGCGAGCGCAACGAACGTGCACGTTCGTTTCAGCAACCCGCAAGGGCCACCACTCTGTCCACAAGGCCTAGGCGCTGCCAGTTGGATCTGCGGTGGTCTCCGCCAGCACCTCTAGCACGTGATCGGCCTCCGTCGCGGGGTTTACGAACGCCAGCCGAAGCACGATTCGACCCTTCCACGAGGTCGGAATGCATAAGATCCGCCCCTCGAGCGCGAGTCTCCGCGACCACTGCCGGTAGGCTGCGACGTCCCATCCGGGACGCTCAAAAAGCAGCACGGACAAGGTGGGTTCCAAAAGCAAAGAGAGCTGGGGAATGTGCCTGATTCCTTCAGCAACAGCTCGGGCGGTTGCCAGGGTTTGCTCGATTGCGGCCGTGTACCGGTTCGTGCCATGTGTGGCGAGGCTGAACCAAAACGGCAGCCCACGGGCGCGCCGGGTCAGGTGGACTCCGTAGTCCCACGCGTTCCAGACCTCGCGGTCGATGGCGTCGAGATATCCGGCTTGCTGTGAGTGCGCGGCGCGGGCACGTTCGGGCTGCCGGTAGAGCAGCGCGCAACAGTCGTAGGTCGCGAATAGCCACTTGTGTGGGTCAACGATGAAGCTGTCGGCACGCTCTATGCCGTCGAAAAGATGACGCACGCTGGGCGCTGCGAGAGCGGCACCACCGTACGCGCCGTCGACGTGCATCCAGACACCGAACCGCTGACAGACGTCCGCAATGCCGGCCAAGTCATCGATGATGCCCGCATTCGTCGTTCCGGCCGATGCGACGACTGCGAAGACGTCATGCGAGCCAACCAGCGCTGATTGCAGGGCCTCGCCCGTCATCTGACCATGATCATTTTCCGGCACGATGACCACTTCGGCGTCCAGCACTGAGGCTGCCGACCGAACCGAGGAATGGGCTTGCATCGTGCAGGCCAGCCGCCACTGCCCGACCGGGTGCTTGCCAAGTTGAGTTCGGGCGAACTCCCGGGCGGCGACCAGGGCCGACAGGTTGCCGGTGGTTCCGCCGGAGACGAAGCAGCCGCCGGCGTTCTTCGGCCAGCCGAGAAGTTCGACGAGCCACGCGAGGGCCTGATTCTCCGCAAAGATCGCGCCGGCTCCGGACTCCCACGTTCCGGCGAAGATGTTGTAGCTACTCACCACTGCGTCGAACGCGAGGGCCGCCCGAGTTGGGGCGGCCGGGATGTAGGCGAGATTCATCGGATCATCTTGCGCGCGTGTCGCTGGGGCGATCACGTCCTCGAAAATGCGCAGTGTCTCGTCCGCGCCGAGTCCTTCGGGTGTGATGGTCTGTCCGGCGTCAGCGAGCAGCTCAGAGGCTGGTCGGGCCGTCGTCTTTGGGTCGGAAGCCTTGCTGATACGGCGGCTGGCGAGCGCCACGGCGGCTTTGGCGATCTCGGTCTCGTCCCCCCAGACGCTGGCCGCCGCAGCCCCAACCGCGTGCGGGACAGTCGCATCAGAACCGATTGCGGACGACGTTGTCACGGGGTTGCTCCTGCCTCGCCGATCATCTGTCGGCTTACTCGCACGCTAGTTCGCGTGCCAGCCAAGGACAAACAACGGCTCACTTGATCGCGAGCGTCGCGTTAGGCGGCCCCGAGCGCGAAACTCAGCGAGCAGAGCGAGCGAGCAAGAAGGGTATTACGCGCACGATCACAAAGGAGACTCAGTCTTCGCCGAGATAGGCCTTCCGTACATTCTCATCCACCAGTAGCGCCTCGCCGGTGTTCTCCAGCACGATCTTGCCGACTTCCAGTACATAGCCGTAATTGGCGAGTGAGAGCGCCGCCGGAGCATTCTGCTCGACGAGCAGGATCGTCACACCTTCTGACTGCAATTCGACGATGGTCGACATAATGCGCTGCATCATCAGCGGCGAGAGGCCCATCGATGGCTCGTCGAGCATCAGCAGTTTGGGCCGGCTCATCATCGCCCGCCCGATGGCGAGCATTTGCTGCTCACCACCGGAGAACGTACCGGCCGGCTGGGAACGTCGTTCCCGCAAGATGTCGAAGAGATTGAAAACTCGTTCCAGATCCTGTGCCACGCCACTCTTGTCTTTGCGCGCGAAGGCGCCGAGCATCAGGTTCTCCTCGACAGTCAGCCGCGGGAAGATCCGGCGACCCTCTGGCGAATGCGCCAAGCCACGCATAAGCACCTGATGCGCGGGGATCGCATCAATCCGGGATCCCTCGAACCAGACCTCCCCGGACTCGGGCTTGATCAAGCCGGAGATGGTACGGAGCGTGGTGGTCTTGCCAGCACCGTTCGTGCCGAGGAGCGTCACGACCTGGCCCTGGTCGACCTTGAAGCTGATTCCCTTAACAGCCATGACCCGGCCGTACGCCACCTTCAGGTCCTTGACTTCAAGCATTGTCTTGACCCTCCTCCTCAAACGCCTCGAGCTCGGCGGCGTCCTCCGGTCCTGTCCCGATGTAGGCCTCGATCACCCGCGGGTCAGACTGGACTTCGCCGGGCGTGCCCTCGATCAGGGCCCTGCCTTGGACCAGACACAGCACTCGGTCGCAGAGGTTGAAAATGAACCGCATGTCGTGCTCGATGACCACTACCGCCAGCCCCTGATCGCGGATTTTGAAGATCAGCTCCTCGGCTTGCCTGGTCTCCTGAGGATTCATCCCCGCCGTCGGCTCGTCCAGCAGCAATACTTTGGGATCTGTTCCAAGAGCGCGGGCGATCTCGAGCCGCCGCTGATCGCCGTAAGCGAGATGGCGTGCCAGATTATCCGACGTGTTGCCAAGCCCGACGAACTCGAGTAGCTCTTGGGCACGTGCGGAGGTTGCCTTCTCATCGCGATGGAACTTCGGTCCGCGAAGGATCGATGTAAGCGGCCCGGTGTTGGTACGGCAATAACGGCCGACCATCACGTTTTCGAGAGCGGTCATGTTGCCGAACAGCCGGATGTTCTGGAACGTTCGCGCCATCCCTGCAATGACCACCTTGCGAGGCTTGGGTGGCAGTAGCGCGCCCTCGAAGATGACGCTCCCGGCTGTCGGAAGGTAGAGGCCAGTCAAGCAGTTGAAGAACGTGGTCTTGCCGGCCCCATTGGGCCCGATCAGGCCCATGATCTCGCCTCTGCTGACATTCAGGTTCACAGAGTCCACAGCGACCAGGCCGCCGAATCGCATCGTCACATTCTCGGCGACCAGGATGGGCGAGCCGTCGGTCTGGGCGCTCACGCCAGAAGTGTCGACTGCAGTCGTCATAGCACCCCGGCTCCCTTCAATGCGCCAGTTTCCTCGACTTCCTCCTCAATCCGCTCGGCCAACTCCTCGTCCTCCTCATGGAACTCCAGCTGCCGGCGCTGGCTCGGGATCATGCCCTCTGGCCGGAACCGCATCATGACGATCAAAAGCAGGGCGAAGATCATCAGCCGGAAGTCGCTGACGAAGCGCAGCTTCTCAGGCAGCAGTTTCAGCAGCGTCGCACCAACAAGCACGCCGAGCACGGTGCCCATACCTCCGAGCACGACCGCGGCCAACAAGAACGCAGATTCCAGGAAGATGAACTGGTCCGGTGTAACCGAGATGTCCTGATGGGCCTTGACCGCGCCTGCGACGCCAGCCAGGAACGCACCGCTAGCGAAGGCGAAGAGCTTCAGCCCAAAGACGTTGACGCCCATGGCCTCGGCGGCCTTCTCGTCTTCCCGTATGGCGACCCAGCCACGGCCAATGCGGGAGTTGTTGAGCCTGACGAACACCAGAATGACAAACGCGATCAACACCAGCAGCAGGAAGTAGTAGTTGGAAAAGCGACCGAGCGGGATACCCAGCAGCACGTGCGGCTTGCCGAAGTCGAAGCCGAAAAGGGCGAGGTCGGGAATCGCGGGAATGCCGTTGGATCCGTGCGTAATGTTCGGGCCGGCCTCGCCATCCAAGTTGATCATCGTAATACGGAAGATCTCGCCGAACGCCAGCGTCACAATGGCCAAGTAGTCACCGGACACTCGCAATGTCGGTGAGCCGATGATCAGGCCAAGAGTGGCGGACACCGCACCAGCGATGAGAACGACCACAATGAAGGGTGGATGGATGTCGGCGGTAGCGAAGGCTGAGCGCGACAGCACGGCCGCCGTGAAGGCGCCCGCACCGAGGAACGCGATATAGCCAAGGTCGAGCAGACCGGCGAGGCCGACAGTGATGTTCAGACCCATCGCTGCTGCGGCGAAGATGATCACCTGCGTGGCGATGGACATGTTCGCATCGGAGCCGCCTTGCGTGAAGGGGAACAAGAACGCCACTACGAATGCGGCAAGGATCAGTACCTTCCTGTGACGCTGGGAAGCTCCAGAGAGAAAGCCCATGGCGCCGACCCGGAAGAGCACCGCAACGAAAGCGCCGAGGAAGGCGATGAAGCTGACGAAGGTACCGCCGTCGTCGATATTCAGCGCGAACGCCGTGGCAAAGAGTGCTGCGCCCATAACCACCGCGATCAGAAGGATCTCGAGCGTCGGCCCGATTTGCGCATGGGACAGCGTGGCCGGCTTGTCCATGATCATCAGCCGGGTACCGGCGAAGGCCAGCGCCGCACCGAGCAGCGCGAGCCAGCCGCCGTAGACCACGTTGATCAGACCGCCGAGCTCAACGGCGATGCTCAGGATGATGATCGCGATGTAGACCAGAGCTCCGGTGGCGGCCGCCTTGGCGCCACGCACCCAGCCGACCCTTATCTTGCCTCGCGGCTTGATCAGCCGTGAGCAGATGATGAGGCCCGCGACGAGCAGGCCGAGCACCATGCCGCAATACTGCAGGGGCGATGGGTAGCCGACGAGAGTCATGCCGTCGAGTGCCGCGAACGAGTAAGCCCAGGGCAAGAAGGCGGAAGCTGCAAGGACGACGCCACCGGCAATTCCGACCCAGCGCCCGGTTGGGTCCAACCGTTGTTGCCGCTCCGGTGTTATCACCTGTGGAATTTTCATGCTCGATCCACCACCCGTGAGCCGAGAATGCCCTGCGGTCGGAAGACCAGCACCAAGATCAGTAACACGAACGCCCAGACGTCCTTCCACGCCGAGCCGCCAAAAGTGCCGGGGATGAGGGTTGCCATTCCCTCGACCAAGCCGAGGACCAGCCCGCCGACCACGGCCCCATTGATGTTGCCGATGCCGCCGAGCACAGCTGCGGTGAAGGCCTTCAGGCCCGCCAGGAAGCCCATCCTGAAGTCGATGTTGGTGTAACGCAGGCCCCAGGCCAGGCCCGCTACAGCGGCCAATGCTGCGCCGAGCGCGAACGCCACCATGATGATGCGGTCGACATTGATGCCCATGAGCCTCGCGGTGTCGGGGTCCTGGGAGGTCGCCTGCATTGCCCTACCCAGACGTGTGCGGTTGACGAACACATAGAGGAACACCCAGCAGACGACGAGCGCAATCATCGTGAAGAGCGCAGCTCGCTGCAAGGTGATGGGTCCTAGCTGGATCGCGGGTCCAGTCACATAGTTAATCTGGGGAAATGGGATCGCCCGTCTGGCGTCGGGGAAGCCCGGTATGCGTCCGTAGAACAGGCGCACGAATTCTTGGAGAAAGACCGACACACCGATCGCGGTGATCAGGGGTGCAAGTCGTGGTGCGTTGCGGAGTGGCCGGTAGGCGAATCGTTCGGTCAGCAAAGAAGTGCCGACCGCAGTGACCATGCCGACAACGAGCATGATGGGCAGCTGCCAAATGCCCAGCGACTCGCCAGGTATGAGTATCCAGGCGGTAAGCGCCCCGAAGGCACCGATCATGAAGATCTCACCATGGGCAAAGTTGATCAGCTGGATGATGCCATAGACGACGGTATAGCCGACGGCGATCAGTGCGTACAGGGCTCCGAGCGACAGGCCATTAATGAGCTGCTGCAGGATCTCCACTCACGCCTCCCTTCGGTGATGCCTGTAAGGCGGGTGCTGGTGCGCTTGGGGCAGACCGTGAGACCCGCCCCCTGTGCACCTGGGAGAAGACTAGTGGCGGAGAGCGCGTAGCGCAGGCTCCGCCACTACTACAACTACTGGGATTAGCCGGTGCCGGTCTTCTCCGCAACCCACTTGCCGCCATCAACCTTGTAGACGGTCAGCACTTTGTTCGTGGAGTCACCGTACTGATCGAAAGCCACCTTGCCGGTCGAACCGTCGAAGCTGACCTTGCCCATGGCATCGATCGTCGCTTGACGAGCCGACTTGGCGTCGCTCGCGCTCGCCAGCGAGGTCTTCAGTGCATTGATGATCGCGTTCGCTGCATCGTAGGAATATGCCCCATATGCTGCATAGGGCTCCTTGTAGCCGGCGGCCTGGTAGTCGCTGACGAACTGCTTTGCGGTGTCGAGCGACTCGGTCGGCGCCCCAACTGTGGTCGCGAGGTCACCATTGGAGGTCTTGCCTGCTAGCTCGATGTAGGCAGGGTCGAAGATGCCGTCGCCACCCATCAGCGGGACATTGAGGCCGGCCGACTTGGCCTGCTGGCTCAGCGGTCCTGCCTGCGGAAACTCACCGCCGTAGTAAACGGCTTCGGGATTGGCGCTCTTGACCTTGCCGATGACCGCTGAGAAGTCCTTGTCATCGGGGTTGATGGTCTCGGCGTCAACGATCTCGCCGCCGCCGTTCTTGAAGGCGGTGGTGAAGGCGGTGACCAATCCCTGGCCGTAGGCCTTCTTGTCATGAATCGTGGCGACCTTCTTCTTACCCGCCTCGAGCAGGTACTTCGCCGCGAATGGACCCTGGACGTCGTCCGTGGTGCAGGTGCGGAAGTAGCCGGGGTACGGGCGCTTCGGGTTGGCCAGGTCTGCGCCCTTTGTCAGGGTCGGGTTGGTGTTGGCCGGCGAGACCTGGGTGATCTGCGCGCCGGAGAGCACGGGCTGCACCGACTGGGACACCGAAGAGTTGAGTGTGCCGACGACCGCAACCACTTCGTTGTCGCCCGCGAGCTTGGTGGCTGCGTTCTTGCCAACGTCAGGTGCAGCCTGATCATCCTGCGCGTCGATCTCCAGCGTCCAGCCGGGGATGGTCTTCTTCTCATTGGCCTGCTTGATGGCCAGATCGACCGAGTTCTTGATGCCGGTGCCCAAAGCTGACAGATCGCCCGACAGGGGCGCGATCACGCCGATCTTGGCGACCTTTGCCGCTCCGGCCTCCCCGCCCGGGGCCTGTTCGGCCCGGGAGCCACATGCCGACATCGCGAGCGACGCGGCCAGCAGGGTTACCCCCGCAAGAACCAACTTATGCTTCCGCACATTTCCTCCTGGGTTGTTCCGTTGTGCGAGGGTTACGTCGAGAGCAAACCTCGCGAGCATTGTCGAACCTACGACCGAAGCTGTGTAATGGCACCAACTTTGCAGCCTGTAGCACGTTCGTTACGCGATTGAGAGCACTTAGATGCGAATGCTCTATTTTTTCTTTGCGGCTCCGCCGTGCTCGATGACTCCTTCCGCCACCTCGCGCATCGACTTGCGCAAATCCATTGCCGTCTTCTGAATCCAGCGAAAGGCCTCTGGTTCGCTCAAGCCCAAACCGCTTTGCAGTAAGCCCTTGGCGCGTTCCACAACCTTGCGTGACTCCAGCCGTTCCGTTAGATCGCTGACTTCGGCTTCCACCGCCTGAATCTCCGCGAACCGCGCGCGAGCGATCTCGATGGCGGGGATGAGGTCCGCTTTGCTGAAAGGCTTGACCACGTACGCCATAGCGCCGGCCTGACTCGCTCGATCAACGAGCTCACGCTGACTGAAAGCGGTGAGCATCACCACCGGAGCGATACGCCCGCTGGCAATCTGCTCCGCAGCGGTGATTCCGTCGAGCTTGGGCATCTTGACGTCCATGACCACGAGATCCGGCCTGAGATCGGTGGTGAGCGCCACGGCGACTTCCCCGTCACCCGCCTGGCCTATTACCTCATAACCCTCCTCTGTGAGCATTTCCACCAGATCGAGGCGAATGAGCACCTCATCCTCAGCGACGACGACCCGAGTCTTGGTACCGTCGCTGATCTGGCTGGTTTCTCCAGTCACGGGGACACTTTAGCCAGATGGGAGTTGGCGCCGTGGCGCATTGGATGCACTGCTCGAGCTCTGATGCGGGGAGAGTGTGCCGGAGAGGGGAGTCGAACCCCTATGTCCTTTCGGACAGACGGGTTTGAGCCGTCCGCGTATACCATTCCGCCACCCCGGCATGGGGCTCATGATCAAGCAAGCCGACGAACGCCCGCGAGCCCGATCATTCTGCCACAGCCGATGAGCTGAAGAGCCGGACGCCATGTTTCTTGCGGCCGACTCCGCGGCCCAGCAGACGGCGAACGGCGGAGACGGCGGTGGGCCGCATCTGCGCGGTGGCCCCTTTGCGCGTTTGCCGTCTCAAGATGAGTAACGGGTGTCGAAAGCGGCTTTTGGTGCCTCGTTTGCCATCGTGAGACGGCAAACGAGTGGGTCAGTAGCGAGCGAATCTCAAAGGGGTGCGCCGATGCGGCGTACGCGGATCATGTTCGTCTGACCCGCAACCCCCGGCGGCGAGCCGGCGACGATAACGACGCGGTCGCCGTCGGCCACGCGGCCGCCTTCGGCTAGGGCCTTGTCAACCTCGCGGATCATCTCGTCCGTGTGGCCGACCATCGGGGCCATGAACGTCTCGACGCCCCAGGCCAAGGTCAGCGCGGCACGCGTTTCCTCGTACGGGGTGAATGCCAGAACCGGAATGGGCGAGCGGAGGCGGGTCAGGCGGCGCGCCGAGTCGCCGGAGGTGGTGAACGTCACCAAGAACTTGGCGCCAATCCGCTGCGCCACCTCCTCGGCAGCCTTAGTGATCACGCCACTGGTCGTGTGCGGATCCCAGTCGATGCCATGCATCTGGTCCATGCCATGGGCTTCGGTGTTCTCCACGATTCGCGCCATAGTCTCCACAGCGAGCACCGGGTACTCGCCGACGCTGGTCTCTCCCGAAAGCATCACGGCGTCGGCGCCGTCGAGGATCGCATTGGCGACGTCAGATGCCTCGGCACGGGTCGGACGAGGCGAGGAGATCATGGACTCGAGCATCTGTGTCGCCACGATCACTGGCTTCGCCCAGCGACGGGCAGCGGTGACGATCTTCTTCTGGACCAGCGGTACCTCTTCCAGCGGCAGCTCTACACCAAGATCACCACGCGCGACCATGAATGCGTCGAAGGCGTCGATGATCTCTGTGAGATTCTCTACTGCCTGTGGCTTTTCCAGCTTCGCGATCACTGGAATGCGCCGACGTTCGGCATCCATGACTTCATGGACCGTCTTGATGTCCTCAGCAGATCGAACAAACGACAAGGCCACCATGTCAACGCCCTTGCGGAGGGCCCAGCGCAAGTCCTCGGTGTCTTTCTCACTCATCGCTGGGACGCTCACCGCGACACCTGGAAGGTTGATCCCCTTGTTGTTGCTGACTGGTCCGCCAACCATCACCTCAGTGATCACGTCGGTATCGGTGACATCGGTCGCCCGCAAGGCGATGCGGCCGTCGTCGATCAAGATCAGATCGCCGGGCCGGACGTCTCCACACAGGCCCTTGTACGTCGTAGAACAACGCTCGACCGAGCCGTCGACATTTTCCACAGTGATCGCGAACGTCGCGCCGACATGCAGCCTTTCTTTGCCATTGCTGAACCGGCCGAGCCGGATCTTCGGGCCTTGAAGGTCGGCCAGCACCCCAACCGGGCGGCCAGCCCTGTCTGCTGCGTCTCGAACGCTGCGAAGGTTTCTCTCATGATCGGCATAGTCGCCGTGACTCATGTTGAGTCGGGCGACATCCATACCAGCGGCAACTAGTTCCGATAGACGCTCGGGGCTCGATGAAGCCGGGCCGAGCGTGCACACAATCTTGGCTCTACGCACGAGTTGACCCTAGCGAAGTTGTCCCAACAGCGGGAGACGAGTCAAGCAGTGGTCTACCAGCCGCTGATCACGTCCAAGGCGTGCTGAAGATCAGGCGGATACGCGGATTCGAACTCCATCCGCTCGCCCGATGTTGGATGCAGGAAGCTGAGTCGGACCGCGTGCAACCACTGGCGTTCCAGATCTAGCTTGGCCGCGAGAACGGGATCGGCGCCGTACATCAAATCGCCAGCGCATGGATGCCGAATCGCCGACATATGAACGCGGATCTGATGGGTTCGGCCTGTTTCCAGCCTGATCTCCAGCAAAGTTGCCGCGACGAACGCCTCGAGGGTGGCGTAGTGGGTGACGCTGTGCCGGCCCTTGTCCGTCACCGCCATCTTGTAATCCGCACCCGGATGGCGGCCGATAGGAGCCTCTATCGTTCCGCTGAACGGGTCGGGATGGCCCTGTACCAGCGCGTGGTAGATCTTGTCGACACTGCGGGATCGGAATGCTCGTTTCAAGATCGTGTACGCGTGCTCGCTCTTGGCGACCACCATCAAACCCGACGTCCCAACGTCCAGCCGTTGCACGATGCCGCGCCGCTCAGGAACACCGGAGGTTGAGATTCGGAAACCGGCACCGGCAAGGTGGCTCAGTACATCAGGTCCGCTCCAGCCCAAGCTCGGGTGAGCCGCGACGCCGACGGGCTTGTCGATCACAACGATGTCGTTGTCGTCGTACACGATCAGAACACCTTCGACCTGCTCCGGCCGCACTACCGCAACCCGCGGCTGATCAGCCAGTTCGACTTCGAGCATCGACCCGACGCTGACCCGATCCGACTTGCTGATCGAGTCCCCGTCCACCAGCACCCGACCCGCATCGATCAACTCCGCAACGTGACTGCGTGACAACCCGAGCATGCGCGCTACTGCGGTATCCACCCGCTCACCGTTCAATCCCTCTGGCACAAGGACAACTCGGTGATCAGCCACGAACGATCGAGCTCCGATTATGATCATCATCGTCGCCGGTATCCGGCTGCCCCGGCTGGCCGTGCCGTTGGCCAGTGATACTGATCCCCCGCACGATCGACAGAAACATGATCAAAATTGCAGCCGCCGTGATGCACATATCAGCCACATTGAAGATCGGCCAGTGCGGCAATTCGAGGAAGTCGATCACATGTCCGCGGAGCACTCCAGGCGGACGGAACAGCCGATCGATGAGATTGCCCGCCACCCCGGCGCACAACAGTCCAATAGCTACCGCCCAGGCTGGATGGCCGATCCGTGGCACGAGCTTGATGATCACGAAGGCCAGGACAATGATCCCGGCGATGGCAAAGACGTAAGTAAAACGTTGGCCCTGGCTGAAAGCAGCACCAGGATTACGGATGAGTCGTAATGTGACCAGTCCGCCCAGCAGGCGGACGGAGGCAAGTGGCTCAAGCTGGTTTACCGCGACGATCTTGGTGACAAGATCAGCCGTCAGCCCGGCGACGGCGACCACGGCGACCAGAAGCCGGAATCGTCGGCGCTCGATCGGGCCAGCGTCGCCGGGTGAGGTTATCGCCGTTCCTCGCGCTGCTTGCACGTGACGCACAACGTCGCGCGCGGGAATGCTTGTAACCGGCCCTTGCCTATCGGCTGGCCACAGTTGTCGCAGCTGCCATAGGTGCCGAGCTCGATGTGCCGCAACGCGAGTCGGGACTGATCCAGCATCTCCCGGGCATTGTTGGCCAATGACATTTCGGCATCCCGCTCGAAATTCGCAGAACCGACATCGGCGGGATCACGACCAGCCCCCTCGCTGCCGTCACGAAGCAAACCCACCAGCTCAGCCGTTGAGATTTCGATCTGGCTTTCGAAGCGCGCAATGTCTTCGATCAGTGCCTGCTTGACCTCGTTGATCTCGGCCTTGGTCCAGGGATCTTCGCCCGGGCGAACCGGCAGGGACTTTGGATTCATTGGTTTTCCAGGCTTGTCTTGATGTTCGACAGGTACCGCATGCACCGTTGGCGCGGCCTTGCTTGAGGCCTTCCGATTCGTGGTGGTGCGACCGCCGTTTTCGGCTGCGGGGCTGGCCGCAGCGGAGGATCTCGCGGTGGTCATGGGCTCCCCATTTCTTGGTCGACACTGCTGAGGTGGAAGTGACGCAGAGACAGTAGGCCGCAAAAGCAGTTTCTTCAACGACCCGCGCTGATTTCTCGCTGAATTTCGACACTGCGTTCTCGCGCGTCGCCGTGGTGAGGAGGACCAAGCCGACGCGCCCATCGTCCGTGAGCGACGACGAAGGCGGAGCAATCAATCAATCAAAACAGCCGGGGCAGACAACGCCACAGGGCCCGCCGAGGCGGGCCCTGTAGGTCTTGATCATCCGTGGAACCGGAATCAGCGCTGGTCTCCTAGAAGTGCGTCGAGGCGCGGCGTGTTGCTACCAGGTCCACCGCTCATGCTGGGAGCGTCCTCTCGGTGCTGAGGCTGATCAACTCCGTGATCGCCGTGCGGTCCGGAGCCAACTCCGTTTGAGTGCTCTAACGGCTTGTGCTCGCGTACCGCATCCGGTATGTCACCGGGTTCGGCCCGGCCGGACTCCAGATTCTCGATCTGCTTGCGCAGGTGACTAGTGAGATTGGTCCGGTACGCCGTCTCGAAGTTGCGAAGGGACGCAACAGCTGCCGTGAGGTCGTCACGCTGCCGCTCCAGGTCGCCGAACATCTCCCCGCGCCGGCTCTCGATCTCCCGATCGAGCTTCTCGGCGCGACTGAGCGCATCGGCCTGGAGCCGCTCGGCATTCACCCGAGCCTCCGACTCGACTCGTTCGGCACGCGTACGAGCGTCGGTGGTGAGCTGGTGAGCGGTCCGATTGGCCTCTTCCCGGATCCGGTTGGCGTCTTCGGTGGCCTCCTCGACCAGGCGCTCGGCCTGTTCGGTCGACATCTCGACGAGACGGACGACTGCCGCGCTGGCCTCCTTGCCCGTGGTCACCACAATCGTGCCGGACTGTGGCTGGGGCGGCGCAGGCTGCCGTGGCGGGGGTGCCTGGACCGTAGGAGCGGCTGGGGGCGCCGGGTGCTGAGCGGCTGGCGCCGCTTTCAGGGCCTCAACCTGCTTCTTGAGGTTCTGATTCTCCTCGATGAGCTGCGCGAAGCTCTCCTCGACCTCGTCGACGAACTCGTCAACTTCCAACACCTCATAGCCGGACTTGCGGGCCATCCGGAACCGCTTGTTCCGAACGTCGTCAAGTGTCAGCGTCATCGTGCACCTCGGTATCTAGGTGGGCCTTCGGGTGAGGCCGGGCGCCTCACCCGCCCTACCGTACCCAATTTGATGTGGGCGTACAGCTCAGCCAAAGAAGTCTTATAAGACGGCTGGCGGCGAAATTTAGAAGAACAAACTGCGGTTGACCTGCATCAAGATGCTGACCAGGATTGCCAGGCCGATGAAGGCCAAATCGAGCATCATGTTGCCAACCCGCACCGGCTTCAGGACCTTGCGCAGCAAGCGCAGCGGCGGGTCAGTAATCGAGTAGATGATCTCGGCGAAGACCAGCATCGGTCCCCTGGGTTCCCACTCGCGGACGAGCACCGGGACCCAGGACAAAATCATGCGCGCAAACAGGATCAGCAGGAAGATCCACAAGATCCAGTTGATGATGAGTCCCACGACAACCACGGTTGAGGCCTGTCTGTTCTGCTTCGGTGTTGTTTTCGGTGTACTACGCGTACACCAGCCTAGGCGTGCAGACCAGTCCGGCGGAGTCCCTCGCTAGCTCTGGTTGAAGAAACCGCCCGCAATCCGCTCCTTGTCCTCCGCTGCCACGGTTACGTCGTGGGGCGAAAGTAGGAAAACCTTGCTGGTGACGCGTTCGATACTGCCACGCAGACCAAAGATGAGACCAGCCGCGAAGTCGACCAACCGCTTGGCGTCCGCATCCTCCATGTCGGACAGGTTCAGGATGACCGGCACGCCATCGCGGAAGTGCTCGCCGATGATGCGAGCCTCGTTATACGTGCGGGGGTGAACAGTGATGATCCGTGACACATCGGCCGTCCGTGAGTGGGGAGCAAGAGTCGAGCTTCCGGCCGGAACGACGGGGGTCGGTGCTACCGCCGTCGGGCGTCGGCTTTGGAGCGGCGTCACCGTGGCGGGCTTGTCAGATGCGGCCAGCTTGTCGGGCGCAAAGTGCGGTTCGGCGCGGCTGTTGTCCTCGGTCAACTCCTCGTAGTCTGCGGCATCGTCGTAGGCGACATCGTCATACTCGGTGTACCGATCGTCGGTGACCAAGCCGAGCCAAGCTGCTGCGCGCTTAAGTCGTTCCGCCATCTCAGCTCCGTTGTCTCAGTTCCGCCGGTTGTAGGTCTGGCATTTCAGGTCTGGCATCTCAAGCGCCTCGAATTTGTGCCCATTCCGCGCCGCAGTCAGCGCATTCGTTGTTTGAGATTACCGTCCGAGCATCTTGATGATCAGGCCCGACACGCGCTACTTGAGGAAGTCGGGAATGTCTAGATCATCTTCGTAGGAAGGCACCCTCGGTACCGTGACGCGGGTCGGAGTGAGTGGCACGGGCGCGGGGTGAGGAGCCGGCAGCGGAGGCTCTGCCGGTGACATGTGGTTGATCGAGTGGTTGTTGTGCGACGCGACGCCGACGGGCTCTGGCTCTGGCTCTGGAGGTGTCGGGTTTGGACGCTGATGCGTACGGAGGTCGGCAGCCCGGCTGACGCCCGGCTGGCGGCGTGGTGGCTGGCCGCCCTCGAAACCTGCGGCGATTACGGTTACCTTGACCTCGTCGCCTAGCGCATCGTCGATGACCGTGCCGAAAATGATGTTCGCGTCCTCGTGCGCCGCCCCCTGGATAAGGTTCGCGGCAGCGGAGACCTCGAACAGGCCCAGATCGGAGCCACCAGCAATAGAAAGCAGTACGCCATGGGCGCCCTCGATGCTGGCCTCCAGGAGTGGCGAGGACACCGCCGTTTCTGCAGCTGCGCGCGCCCGGTCCTCGCCGCGGGCGGAGCCAATGCCCATCAGCGCCGAGCCGGCATTCGACATAACCGCCTTGACGTCGGCAAAGTCCAAGTTGATCAAGCCCGGGGTCGTGATCAGATCGGTGATTCCGGACACGCCCTGCATCAGCACCTGGTCGGCCTGCTTGAAAGCGTCGAGGATTGCGATCTGATGGTCGATCATCTGCAGCAGCTTGTCGTTGGGAATCACGATCAAGGTGTCGACCTCTTCGCGGAGGTTGACAATGCCCTGCTCGGCCTGGATCGCGCGGCGCTTGCCCTCGAACGAGAACGGCCGGGTGACAACACCGATGGTGAGTGCCCCGAGCGCGCGGGCGATCCGAGCGACCACCGGCGCACCCCCGGTGCCGGTGCCACCCCCCTCGCCAGCAGTGACGAACACCATGTCGGCGCCCTTGAGCGCGTCCTCGATGTCTTGCGCATGGTCCTCTGCCGCCTGGCGGCCCTTATCAGGATCCGCGCCGGCACCGAGACCACGGGTGAGATCGCGGCCGATGTCCAACTTGACGTCCGCATCGCTCATCAGCAGCGCCTGCGCGTCCGTATTGACCGCGATGAACTCGACACCCCGAAGCCCGGCTTCGATCATCCGGTTGACGGCATTGACGCCGCCGCCGCCGACGCCGACCACCTTGATGATCGCCAAGTAGTTCTGTGACGCAGAAACCACGGTTCCGCCTCTTCCTTATAGTTGCGGACTATGTGGTCGCACCAAGTTCTCAACCTGAGGGTCTCAACCTAAAGTCAACGGTCAGTTGCCACGAGCGAGCAAACGGCGCGGTGTTCACTTGAGGCTACGAGATGGTGACCATTGATGCTCTTGTGACACGCCAAGATCACCGATTCCACCAACGTTTCTATATGTCAAGTAGAGGTTGAGACTCGGGGAGTGTGCGGAGAAGGCACAGTTTGGGAACGGCGTTTGGTATCTCAAGACAGCAAACGCGGGCTCAATCGGGCGATCTGGCCCTCGTCTGTCATCTCAAGACGGGGGACGCAGTCCGGGGAGACCTGCCGTCACATTTTCTCCATGGAGTCGGGTCGGGCACAGTCGGATCGTCAGCGAACGGCGGGATTGTGCGGGCTCGAGACATCGATGGAGGACTTCGGCTTCTGCTTGAGCAGCGCTGCAACAACCTGGGCTTTGAGCTCCGAATCCGCTGAGCTACCCCACATCACCGTCCGTCCGGAGCCCAGCATCAGCACGATGCTGTCCCGGCTGTCGGCCGCAATCAGACTGACCTTGCCGCGTAGCTTGTGCGGAAGCGTAGCGGCGACAGCGGCGACCTCGGCGAGCAGCGGTTTGTCGCCGGGGCTGAGGTCGGCGACGACGACCTCTGGTGGCAGCATCGGCTGCGTCTGATAGGCGACCCCGAACTTGTCGACCAAGAGGTAGCCGTCGGGCTGATGTATCGCGAGCACTGGCCTGCGCTCGACGACGGTCACCGTGATGGTGTGCGGCCAGCTGCGAGTCACCGCCGCAGACTCGATGGTCGGCACGCTGGTGGCTCGCGCGGCAATCGCGTCCAAGTCTTGACGAGCCATGGGCACACCGAGCGGGATTTGTGCCGCATAGCTCACCTGCGTCGGCGTCAAGTGATGGGTGCCAACTATGTTGACGCGTTTGGTGACCAGGACTGCCGAGAAGTAGACGATCCACAGACTCCCTGCAACGAGGGTCAGCACCAACAAGATGGCGGCACCAGCCACGATCTTGCGGCGCCAGGATCGTCGCCGCTTCCTGCTCCGACGAGTGGTTGCTCTGGGCGTACGCCGGTGGGCCGTCGCGGTCGCCGTCACCGCGCCACCTCGGAAAGGCGCTGAATCTCGGCAACGATCTTGGGCGCCACCTTGGTCACATCCCCACAGCCAACCGTGATCACCAGGTCGCCCGGGCGAGCAATCCTGGCAACCGTTGGTGCGGCTTCGTCCCAGTCAGGTTGGTAGGTCACCGCTGCAGTGCCTGGCGTAACGGCCTCAGCGACCATCGCACCGTCGATCCCCGGAATCGGATCCTCGCGGTCGCCGCAGACATCCATCACGATGGCCTCGTCAGCCTGCTCCAAAGCGTGCGCCAGCTCGCGCCAAAAGTCTCGGGTCCGGGTATACAGATGCGGTTGGAAGCAGACGACGACACGGCCGTCACCGACACCGGTACGGGCGGCGATCAGTGTGTTCAACACTTCTGTGGGGTGATGGGCGTAATCGTCGTAGACCCGGATGTTGTTTGGGGTGCCGATCAGCTGGAACCGCCGGTACGTGCCCTGATATCCCGAGAGCTCGCCGCGTACCTCCGCTTCCCCGGCTCCGAGCCAGACCGCCACTGCGTACGCCGCTGCCGCGTTCAGCATGTTGTAGTGGCCCGGCACCGATAGTTCAACCGGACCTACGTGCCGGCCACAGGAGAGCTCGAAGGTCGATCCCGTGCCTGCCAGGCTCGCGCCCACAATCCGCACGTCTGCATCACCTGATGTACCGAAACTCATCACGTCCGGAGCGGCCAATCCGGCTGCGCTCCGCTGGCGTACTCGCTCTGCCAGGGCGATGGCCCCGGGATCGTCAGCACTGGTCACCAGCAGTCGTACGGAGTTCGCGGTCGCGAAGCTCAGAAAACCGTCGGCGTAGTTCTCCGCACTCCCCCAGTTGCTCAGGTGGTCAGGGTCGATGTTGGTGACGACAGCAACCTCGCGTGGGTATTGCAGGAAGGAGCCATCGCTCTCGTCCGCCTCGATGATCATGATGTCGCCGTTCCCGAGGTGGCCGCCGGTGGCGGTGCCGGTCATCGCTCCACCGATCACGAAGGACGGGTCGAATCCGCAGCCGCTGAGTACGTGCGCGATCATCGCCGTGGTAGTGGTCTTGCCGTGTGTGCCTGCGACGGCAATGCCACGGCGTCCCAGCATCAGTGAACCAAGCGCCGCGCTGCGATGCAGCACGCGCAGTCCGCGGCGCCGGGCCTCGGCCAGCTCCGGGTTGTCCTCCCGGATCGCCGACGATGCCACGACCGTCCTGGCATTACCAAGCTGTTCGGCGCGGTGCCCCACGTAGACGCGTGCCCCCTGAGCTTCCAGTGAGCGCAGATACTTTGAGTCCTGGCGATCGCTTCCGCTCACCGGTATTCCTTGCCCCAGCATGATCGAGGCGATGCCGTTCATGCCAGACCCGCCAATGGCGATGAAGTGCACCGCTCCCAACTCGGTCGGGCTCGGCAGCTCGACGGGAGTGACCAGACCCATCAGCGGATCACCTCCAGAACTCGTGACGCCAACACGGTAGCTGCGTCGAGGCGGGCAACGCCGGCGAGCGCCTCACTCATTCCCTTCAGCCGGTCACCATGTGCGAACAAAGCGGGAATCTCCTGAGACACCCAGGTCGAGGTGCAATCGCTGTCGGCGAGCAGGATGCCGCCGCCGGCGTTGACAACAAGCTCAGCGTTGAGTGCCTGTTCGCCGTTCCCATGGGGATATGGGACGAAGACGGCAGGAAGCCCAACGGCAGCGGTCTCCAGCACGGTTCCGGCCCCACTGCGCGCCAACATCAGGTCGGCGGCGGCGTACGCGCGCTCCATCTGAGCCACGTACGCCACAGGCTGGTAGACAGCTCCGGTCCTCTCATCGACCCCCCGCTCGATGCCTGAAACGAGGTTCTTGGGTCCCAGCACATGCAGCACCTGGATGCCTTCAGCCAGCAACTCCGGCCACGCGGCCGCCACGGCGGTGTTGATCCGCAGCGCACCTTGTGACCCCCCGCTGACCAACAGCGCCGGCAACTCTGGGTTCAGCTCGAAGCCAATCCGAGCCTCGCGACGCAGCGCGGCCCGATCAAGATCGGTAATGTCTCGCCGCATCGGCAGCCCGATGTACCTGGCGTGGGGCAACGAGGTCTGCGGGAACGAGGTATAGACGTCGCTTGTCAGTCGGGCGGCGAGCTTATTGGCAAGGCCGGGCAGCACGTTTTGCTCGTGGATCACGACGGGCAAGCCGAGTCGCCGGGCTGCGAGATAGGCCGGCGTGGACACGTACCCCCCGAAGCCCAGCACTACATCCGCATCGATCCGTCGGAGCAACTTCACCGTCGCGGTCACAGCCTGAGCCAACCGCGGCCCGACCAGCACCAAGTCCTTCCCGGGGCTCCGCGGCATGGGCACAGGCGGAATCAGTTCCAGTTCCAGGCCGGCGGCGGGGACGACGGAAGTCTCGAGGCCGCGGGCTGTGCCGAGAGCCGTCACGGCGATTCCGGGGCTGAGTCGGCGTAGCTCGAGGCCGGTCGCGATCAACGGCGAGGTATGACCGGCCGTCCCGCCACCGGCGAGCAGCACAGAGCCTGAACCGGATGCGTTCATGACTCGCTATGGCTATGGCTTGTTCGCGAGCCGACCACTGCCGTCATCCGACGGTGGGGCCGGCTCGCCTTCCTGGCCAGGAGCTTGCGGGCTTCTGGCTCTCTGCGAGCGCAGGCAAGGAGCACGCCAACCGCCAGCAGGTTCGCGACCAGTGCAGATCCGCCGTAGGAGAGCAGCGGCAACGGCACGCCGGCGATCGGGAGCAGCCGGAGTACCACGGCCAAGTTGATCAACGCTTGAACCATGAACCACGTGGTGACGCCGCCGGCGGCATAGCGTACGAAAGGATCGTCGGCGCGCATCGCGATCCGGATGCCGGCATAGCCCAGGATGCCAATCATGGCGAGCACCACCAGACTGCCGAACAGACCGAACTCCTCGCCGAGCACAGCGAAGATGAAGTCGGTATGGGCTTCGGGCAGACTGCCCCACTTCTGCCGGCTGGCGCCGAGACCGACTCCCCACCAGCCACCTGAAGCGATCGCGAACATGCCGGCGTTGGCCTGGTGATTGGCGCCATTGGCATCAAGGGTGGGATCCAGAAAGGCAGCGAGACGACGCATCCGCACCGATGACGTAAGGAAGATCGCGATCACCCCGGCTGCACCGGCTGACGCCAGAGCCGCCAACACTCGCACTGGAGCGCCCACGATCCATAGCAGGCCTGCGGCAATGACTGCCATGACCACCGCCGTACCCGCATCCCCCTGGAACAGCACGAGGAGGACCAAGATGCCGCTTACCGGCAGGAATGGAATCAGCAGGTGTTTCGGCTGATCGAGTAACCGGTACTTGCGGGCCAGCACGTCGGCACCCCAGATGATCATCGCCAGCTTGGCGAATTCGGCCGGCTGGACGGAGAAAAGCGAGGAACCAAGGTAGAGCCAGTTGCGGTTACCGTTCACCGAGATGCCGAGAGGTGTGTATGTCAAGATCAACAAGACGGTGGCCGCCGCGAGACCGAACCAGCTCAGCAACCGTAGCGTCGACGGCGGCAGCTTCATGATCGCGACCACGCCCAGTAAGCCGACGGCGAGGAAGATCACCTGCCGTTTCACGTAAAAGTAGGAGTCGCCGTGGGTGAGGTAGGCATTCACGCTGGACGCGGAGAGCACCATCATGACGCCGACAATGAGCAGCAGCGCGACTGAACCGAGTACCAGGTGATAGCTCGTCAGCGGTCGATCCAGCATCGAGCGGAGCCAGCGCAGCATCTCAGTGGCCGACATCGTTCGGCCACCCGGTCTTGGGTGCGAAGACCGGAGAGGAGCGGCTCGGTGACCCGCGGTCTGGCCCTGCGGGGTCAGGGTCGCCACTGGCGTCTACTCCTTTGCGAGCGCGCGCACCGCGGCAGCGAAGGCATCTCCGCGTGCGGCGTAATCGGTGAACATGTCCTTGCTGGCGCACCCCGGGGCAAGCAGGACGGCATCACCAGGTCTGGCCAGGGAAGCGGCCGCCGCAACGGCTTGTGCCATTGCTCTAGTGTCGACCGCCTCAATGACTTGTGTGGGGACTTCCGGCGCGTGTCGAGCGAGCGCTTCAGCGATGACGTCGCGATCGATGCCGAGCAGTACAGCGCCGCGCAGCCTTTCCCGATGCGTGGTGATCAACTCGTCGAAGGTGGTGCCCTTGGCCTGGCCACCGGCGATCCAGACCACGGAGTCGAAAGCGCGGAGCGAGGCATCGGCAGCATGCGGGTTGGTGGCCTTGGAATCGTCGACCCAGGAGACGCCATCGCGTTCGAGCACGGTTTGAATCTTGTGGGGTCCGACTTTCACCGATCGCAAGCCGTCCCGGACGGCCGTCCCGGGCACACCGTACGAGCGGGCCAGCGCTGCAGCGGCCAGTGCGTTGGCCACGTTGTGCGGTGCAGCCGGAATGACGTCGTTGACGTGCGCAAGCTCGAGTGCTGAGTCGCGACGTTGTTCGACGAAGGCCCGATCGACTAGCAAGTCGTCAACGACGCCGAGCATCGAGACCGCAGGTATTCCCAAGGTGAAACCGATCGCTCTGGCGCCTTCGACGACCTCGGCCTGCTCGACCATCTGCTCGGTGACCGGATCTGCAACGTTGTAGACACAGCTCGCCTCAACGCCCTCGTAAATCCTTGCCTTGGCGTCGCGGTACGCCGCGTACGAGCCGTGCCACTCCAAGTGATCGGGTTGCACGTTGAGGACTGCGGCCGAATGCATGGAGAGTGAGCTGGACCAATGCAGCTGATGACTAGACAGCTCGACCGCGAGCACGTCGTAGGTTTGCGGGTCCAGCACGATCTCCATGATTGGGCGGCCGATGTTGCCCACCGCGGCCGTACGCAACCCGGCGGCGATCAGGATCGACTCCAGCATCTGAGTGGTCGTGGTCTTGCCGTTGGTGCCAGTGATCCCGAGCCACGGGACGATCTTGTCGGGTCGGCTGAGTCGCCAGGCCAGCTCGACCTCGCTCCAGATCGGCAGCTCCCACTGGGCCGCCTGCCGCAGTAGCGGAGCCGAGGCCGGCCAGCCCGTAGCGATCACAAGATCAGCATCGTCCGGGAGAGTCGCGGTGGCGCCGGGCCCCAGGCGTACGGTGCCACCGAGCACTTCGAGCAGCTTGCCCTTGTCGGACCTACGCTCATCGAGCACGTCGTCCAGAACCGTGACGCGGGCACCGAACTGCAGCAATCCGTCAGCAGCGGCGAAGCCAGAAACACCTATACCGGCTATCACGACATGCGCCTGCGGCCAGGGCGAGTGACCATCGGCCCGCGGCAACCAGGATGGGCTCACTCGAGCACCCCTTCCCTGAATTGCTGGCATGAACGTCCTGACTGAGCGTGACATGCCGTTTCGGGGCGAATCGAGCTACGTTTCTCCGCACAAGTCCACAAACGTGGCTGCTTGAGGCCCAATCGAGGTGCTTTTCTCCGCACAAGGCCACAAACGTGGCCGCGCATCGCCCAATCGGGATGCGTTTCTCTGCACAAGCGCGGCGTGCGTCGGGCATCGCGCGCCGAATATGTCATGTGCCTACCACCCATTCCGCATAGAAGATGCCGAGGCCAGCCGCGACGCACAGCCCGGCGATGATCCAGAAGCGCATCACGATCGTTACTTGCGCCCAGTTCAGCAGCTCGAAGTGGTGGTGAATCGGCGACATCTTGAACAGCCGCCGGCCACGGGTCACCTTGAAGAAGCCGACCTGCAGGATTACCGACATGACCTCGATGACCAAGAGGCCGCCCAAGATCACCAGCAGCAGCTCGGTTCGAGTGAAGATCGCCATACCGGCGAGCGCACCCCCCAGAGAGAGCGACCCGGTGTCTCCCATGAAAATCTTGGCCGGCTCCGCATTCCACCACAGAAAGCCAAAGCAGGCGCCGGCGAGCGCGATGGCTACCACAGCCAAGTCGTAAGGGTCGCGTACTTCGTAGCATTTCGGCCCGGCCGAGGCCGTATAGGCACACGACTGGTTGTACTGCCAGATGTTGACCAGGGTGTAGGCGCCGAAGATCATCACGCAGGCACCAGAGGCAAGCCCGTCGAGGCCGTCGGTGAGGTTGACACCATTGCTCGCCGCCGCGATCAGCAGCATCACCCAGATGATCACCAGAATCAGCGGCAACCGAAGCCATTCGATATCCCGGAGAAACGAGATCGCGGGTGAGGCCGGCGTAATTCCACGTTCGTCCGGGAACTGCAGCGACCCAACCGCGAACAAGATCGCGACGACGGACTGGCCGGCGATCTTCGCCTTGCTGCGTAAACCGAGGGAACGCTGCTTGCTGATCTTGATGTAGTCATCGAGAAAACCCACCACACCAAGACCAGTGAAGAGGAACAGCACCAGCATCGCCGACGCGGACGGGGAGGTGAAGGTGATCAAGTGGCTGCCGAAGTAGGCAAGGAGAACCGCGGCGATGATGACCAGGCCGCCCATGGTGGGAGTCCCCCGCTTCACGTGGTGGGAGGTAGGTCCGTCGTCACGGATCAACTGCCCGTAACCCTTCTTGACCAACACCAGGATGGCGAGCCGGGTACCAAGCAACGTGCAGAGCAGCGCGAGGCTTCCGGCGATGACAATGGTCTTCACCCGGGCGCCTCGCGGGCAGATGGGGCGACGGCAGAAAGAATGTCGTCGGCCACGGTGTCCAAGGCTAGGCCACGAGAGGCCTTGACCAAGACGACGTCGCCAGGTCCGAGACCGGCCGTCACCGCCGCAACCGCATCAGGCTTATCGGCTGCCGCCACGGCCCGCTCGGACGCCAAGCCCGCGGCCACGGCCGCGCTGGTGATCAGCGCAGCATGCTCACCGATAGCGACGAGGTGCTCGACTCCGATTTCAGCTGCGAACCGGCCGATCGCTGCATGCTCATCGACCGCGGCATCGCCGAGCTCCAGCATGTCCCCGAGCACGGCCCAGGTGTGCCGGCCGGTTCGGCCCAGCTCGGCGAGCGTGCTCAGTGCAGCACGCATCGACTCGGGGTTGGCGTTGTAGGAGTCGTTGATCACCGTGACGCCATCTGAGCGGTCATGGAGCTCCATACGCCAACGCGATCGTGGCGCTGCAGCACCGAGCGCAGCCGCTACCTGGTCGAGGTCAACACCTAGCGCCAGCGCCGCTGCTGCCGCCGCCACCGCGTTCGGCACCTGGTGGCGCCCAGTCAGCTGAAGCTGCACCCCCTCCTGATGCTCAGCTCCGCCATCTCTGCGTTCATGGAGGGTGAAGGAGTACCGCCCGTACGCGTCGCCGACCAGCCTGGAGGCCCAGACACCTTCTTGGAGTTCTTGCCGAGCTGACCAGGGCAGTATGCGCGCTCGGGTCCGGTCTCGCATCGCCCACACCAGTGGGTCGTCGAGGTTCAGAACCGCCCAGCCATCATCGGGAAGGGCTTCCACGAGCTCGCCCTTGGCCTGTGCAATCGCTGCTTGACCACCAAACTCCCCGACGTGGGCTTGCCCGACGTTCAGGACTACTCCGACTCGCGGTGGCGCAATATCACAGAGATACGCGATGTGGCCGACCCCGCGTGCACCCATCTCCACAACCAAGAATCGTGTGCTCGCATCGATGCGGCCGACAGTGAGCGGCACTCCGAGCTCGTTGTTGAGGTTGCCCGCAGCCGCCACAGTCGGTCCGGCCGACTCAAGCAGCTGTGCCAGGAGATCCTTGGTCGAGGTCTTCCCGACCGAGCCGGTAATGCCGATCACCCGAAGACCCTCGGCACTCGACCTGTCGACGAGATATCGCGACAGCCGGCCGAGCGCGACCAGCGGATCGACGACGATGAGGCACAGGGCATCATCGACCGGATGCCTGGTCAGAGCAGCCGTCGCACCCGCCACTCTGGCTGCCGCGACATACGCATGACCATCGGCATGCTCGCCGCGTAAAGCAACAAAGAGGGCGCCAGGAACCACCGCCCGAGAGTCGGCCGTCAACGCCGTGACGACCGCGGCCTTGTCGCCGGAGCCAGCCAGCTGGGCGCCCAGCACCCTGGCGATCTCTTCGACCGTTGCTGAGATCACGCTGGCGTACCCTGCTGACCGGCCTGCAGAGCCAGGTCCGGATGCAGTAAAGCCCACTCCTCCGCCGCCACCACTGGATCGCTGAACGGCACGACCGTTCCAGCCACTTCCTGACCGAGCTCGTGGCCCTTGCCGAGCACCGCGACAACGTCACCGGGTGCCGCGAGCTGCAGCGCGAGACGGATGGCAGAACGTCGGTCGCCGCCGTCGATCACCTCGGTCGCCAAACCATCTCGTCGCACCGCATCTTGCGCACCGTTGATCAGTTGTGCCCGGATAGCAGCTGGATCCTCGGATCGGGGGTTGTCGTCTGTGGCGATCACTACGTCAGCATGTCGAGCCGCCGCCTCTCCCATTGGCGCGCGTTTCTGCGGATCGCGGTCGCCACCGCAGCCAAGCACCACAATGCGCCGCCGGGTTCCAACTGCTTGCAACGCGGCCGCAATCGCCTGCGGCGTATGTGCAAAATCGACATACACCAGCGGTGCGTCCGGACCCAGCTCGATCCGCTGCATTCGGCCCGCAACCTGGGCCTCGCCCAAAGCGATGGCCGCACGATCCAGGTCCCCGCCAATCGCATCGACCATTGCGAGCGCCGTCAACGCATTCCGGATGTTGAAGTCACCAGGCAGGTTCAGACTGAAATCGATGATGCGGCCGAGCAGCTCGGCGGTGACCGCGGTTCGCCCGTCGGCTTGGACCTGGTACGCCAGCGCTCGACAGGCAGCATCGCCGTCGAGGCTTATGGTGGTCAGCCGGATTCCAGACTCCCGACCGATGCGCCGCACCAGCTCACGACCCCGAGGATCGTCGATGTTGATCACCGCATGTTTGGTGCGTTCGGGAGTGAACAACGACGCCTTGGCCTCGAAGTAAGACTCCATGTCACCGTGGAAATCGAGATGATCTCTGCCGAGATTGGTAAAGGCCGAAACGTCGAAAGTGATTGCTTCGGTGCGCCCGAGCACCAACGCATGAGAGGAGACCTCCATGACGACGGTCTCCGCTCGCTCCTCCAGCAGGAAGGCCAGTAGGCCCTGCAGGTCGGTGGACTCAGGGGTAGTGACGGTTGTTGGGACGCAGTCCAGGGCGACGCCGTTCAGCCGGAAACCCACCGTCCCGACCAACCCAGTGCTGACACCGCCGGCCCGGAGAGCAGCGTCCAACAGGAACGTTGTCGTAGTTTTGCCATTCGTGCCTGTGACGGCACACATCGTGAGCGCGTCCGCCGGCCGGCCATAGATGGTCGCAGCCACGCCCGCCATCGCCTGCCGGGGATGATCCACCACGACCACGGGAAGGGCCAGCCCGCGGGTCAGCCGGCGGCCCATTACGTCGGTGAGAACGGCAACGGCACCTGCGTCGGCAGCCTGTCGGGCGAACTCAGCCCCGTGATGATGCGCACCAGAGAGCGCGACGTAGAGATCGCCAGGGTGTACCAGCCGGGAGTCCATGGTGATGCCGCTGACAACCGGGTCGCTGATTGTAGAGCGGTTGCCGAGCAGTTCGGCCAAACCGATCTGGTGTCTGGTGCGCGGCCGAATCACGCCCCCCCGTGGAGCAGAAGACACGCTAGTGACGTTATCGACTTGTCGGCCCGTTCGGACCAATACGCTGTTGTTTGATTGCTCCACTCGCTGCGCTCGCTCCGCGCGGATCGCGCCGGGAAGTCGCCTACTTCCTCGTCGCTCGCCGACGAAAAGCATGTCCCCTCCCTCCTCCTCAGCACGGCGACGCGCGATCCGCGTTTGATTGCTCGCTTCTGCTCGCTGCGGATCGCACCGGGAAGACGCCTACTTCCTCGTCGCTCGCCGACGAAAAGCATGTCC
>Ga0114129_10000167_pt1 | contig 71610 bp, 63 predicted proteins | sample RhiMetdeltSRZDD1_FD_80071 | JGI IMG/M metagenome (GOLD analysis project Ga0114129, IMG submission 80071) | Populus rhizosphere microbial communities from Tennessee, USA - Rhizosphere MetaG P. deltoides SRZDD1 (version 2) (version 2) | ecosystem: Host-associated > Plants > Roots > Rhizosphere >...
ACCCGGAACACCACCTTGTCGACGTAGGGCTTCCCCTTGTCCCAGTAGTCGGCGAACCGTTCGAGCGTGATCCGCGAGTCGGCGACCCAGTCGACGAAGCGGAAGGGCCCCGTGCCCACGGGGCTCCGGCCGAAGCCCTCGCCCTGCTTCTGGACCGCGGTCGGCGAGACCATGAACCCGGGCCGCTCGGCCAGCGCGGCGAGGAGCGGGGCGAAGGGCTTCTTGAGCTCCAGGGTCACTGTGTGGGGGTCGACGACCGTCACCGCGGCGACCGCCGGCTCGAGCTGGCTCCGCTGGGGCGACTTGGTCTGGGGGTCCAGGACGCGCTCGATGTTCCACTTCACCACGTCGGCCGTGAGCTCCGTCCCGTCGTGGAACTTCACTCCACGCTGGAGCTGCAGGGTCACGCGCTTGCCGTCGGGCGAGACCTGCCACGCACGGGCGAGCTCCGGGACGATGTTGAAGCTCTGGTCCACCCCGACCAGCGTGTTGAAGACCATGTAGAGCACGAAGCGCTCGGGCCACTGCACGGACAGGTGCGGGTCCAGGGTCTTGGCGCCGGGGATCCAGCCGACGTTCAGCGTGCCCCCGCGCACGGGGGCCGGCTGGGCGGCGGCCGGCAGGCTCGCTCCCACCACGAGGAGGGTGGCCACGATGCCCACGATGACCGCACTGCGCTCGACGACGCCTGCTCGACGGCTGCCCATCTGACCCTCCTTGCCCCTGATCGCGCTACGCCGAAGCACGCGCGATGCGCATGGGCTTCGCCCCTTCCCACTCCACTCGCCTGGCGGCCTTCGCGAACTCCCCAAGGTTCCCGAGCACGCGCCCCACGCGCGGCACCGGGTGCGGTCCGCGCGGGCCACGGAACTGCGCGCGCCCGTACACGAGGCGCAGCCCGTTCCAGCCCGGCACGAACAGGATGTCGCCGGCGTTCTGGAGGGCCACGACGTTCTCCGGCTCCGGCGGCTCCGGGATGGTGACCCAGAGCCGCAGCATGTCACCGCCCCAGACGACGTTGGTCGCTTCCCCCTCGAGCGGGAGCGCGCCCCAGAACGCCGCGCACAGCCTGGGCGCCTTGTCCTCGTGGAGCTCCGCGGCCAGGGTCAGTCCCTCGAAGAGGATGGCCAGCCGCTTCACGGGCGCTTCCGCCGGATCGCGAAGCGCTTCGCGCCCTGCCGCAGGAGCCCCTCCCCCTTCTGCGCGAAGGCGGCCAGGTCGTCCTCGATGACGGCGACCGGCGTCACGAACAGGGGCCCCGTCTGCCAGGAGAACTGGGCCTCCCCGTAGGCCACGGCGAACTCCTTCGCGGGCGCGTAGTAGACCACCTCCCCCGGCGCCTGGAAGGCGCAGCGCCCCTCGATCCCGTGGGGATAGCGGCCGTCCCACACCCCGAGGTCGATCGGGGTGTTCGTGTGGAACATGGCCCCCGACCACTTGCCGTGGGTCACCCGATCCTCGTAGGGGAGCGCGTCCCACATCGCGCCGCAGGTCTTCGGGGAGACCTCATCCAGGAGCCGGGCCGTCACCACCACCCCGTCCAGCTCGATCTCGATCCGTCGCTCGACCATCGACCGCTCCTCTCGGCGCTGGAGGGGACTCTCACGCGCGTCGCCGGCCCCCGGCGTCAGGCCCCATGCCGGATCCGCACGACCTTCGGGCCCTCGTAGAGGATCCGGTCGCAAGCCTTGACCAGCGCCTCCAGGTTCTCCGTCAGCCGTCCGATGTGCGCGACCGAGAGATCCCCGTTGAAGTCCCGCCACGCCGCCCGGCCGTACGCGACGCCGATCTTGTAGAGGGCGAGCCGAGGCTCGTCATAGTAGATGAGGTCCCCGGCCGTGAGCACGGTGATCGGGTTCTCGATCTCGCCGAGCTCGAGGGGGTAGTTCTTTTCGGTCCGCCACGCCGCGCCCGACCACCGCACCTGGATCGTCCGGTCCTCGATCGGGAGGAGCGCCCGCACCTTGGCGCAGGTGCGCGGAGCCTTGTCGTCGAACAGGACGCCCCGGGCCACCGCGCCGTCGATCTCGACCTCGATCCCTCGCATCGCTCTCTCCGCTCGGTCGCCGCCGGTCACCCGCCCTGGGGGAGACCGCCCGTCGCCGGCCGGGCCAGCCAGGCCTCGACCTCGCGGGTCGGAACGACGTGGGCGTACTTCATCGCCATGTCGAAGAGGTTCACACGGTGCGGCGTCTCCGCCCGGTCGAACACGGCCTCGATCGGCACCACGGTGTGGAAGCGGTACGAGTAGCTGTCGATCACCGTCGCCCGGACGCAGCCGCTCGTCGTGCAGCCGGTCACGATGACCGTGTCCACGCGCGCACCGACCAGGTGACGGATGAGGTGCGTCCCGAAGAACGCGCTCGGGACGGCCTTCTCGATGACGACCTCTCCCGGGGCGGGCTTGAGCTCGTCCACGATGCTCGTGCCGCGGTCCGGGCCCCCGCCGGGTCCCGCCGGCGCCACGGGCACGCCGTGGGTGAAGAACACCGGGCTCCCCGCCTCCCGGGCCAGCCCGAGCAGCCGCTGGATGTACGGGATGGCGGCCCACGCGTAGGGCCCGCAGCTGTCCTTGAACTTGTCGATGGCGTCCAGGATCGGCTCCGGGGCTTCGCCGGTGAAGCCGTACTCCATGTCGACGACCAGCAGAGCCGCGCGGGTTCCGAAGCCGCGCGGTCGACCGTAGCCCGCCTTGCGGTAGACCTCCTGCTCGTGCGCCGTGACCAAGCCATCCCAGATGGCCATCGCGACGGCTCCTTGGCGAGGGGTTTGCGTCAACAGGGCTCGCGCCGGGCAGTCACCTATAGCCACTCCAGCGCCGGGGTTCTGTCAAGGCCCTTCCAGGCCGGCGTCGCCGACGGCGACGATCTCGGCAGCAAGGCCCTGGACGGGGATGTGAGCCACCGTCGCGGACGTGCAATCCAGTAGCGGTGGAGCTCGGTGGTCCAAGCCCGTTCGGCGATTCCATGCGTCCCACTCACTCCACGCCGGCCATCTCCACGCGCCACACGGGGCCGTTGACGAACATCGCGCCCTCGAAGCGAACGAACGCGGGAACCTCGCCGAGCGCGAGCCAGTAGCGCAGGTCGGGCGGGGTCTTCCCGATGAATGACGCGACCAGCCCGGTGACCCCGCCTATCTCCAGCTTGACGAGATGCCGGGCAGCCTGCTTAGCCGCGCCACCGAACACCACCCGGTCCTCGCCCTCCCGGTGCAACTCCATCTTGAGCAGCCGGGGCTTCGGCGTGAAGGCCGCCAGTTGGGCCGTGGTCCTTTCTCCGGGCGGCAGGTTCTTCAGCAGCAGGAGCGTCATGCCGTTGTAGAGGTCGGCCGGCATCTCGAGCTTCCCGCTGGCGACCTCCTCCGGGGCGCCCGCCCGCGCGCGCGTTTTCGCCTGATAGCGTCCGCTCTTCCGGTCGAACGAGATCTCCGCGCCCGGAAAAGCAGGGCCGCGCTGGGTGAGCCTGTACGCCTCCAGCCGGAAGACGCCGCGCTGTGAGTACGTCGTCGCTTCGTCGTGGACCGAGCCGTCCTTGAACTGGAGCAGGAGGCGGCTGTCGATCTCGTCGCCGCGCGGCTTCTGCGTGAGCTCACCGTAGCCGATCCGATCGCCCTGAGGGGTCCGGATGGCCAGGAAGCCCCGGGTGGTCCCCTCGGGGAGACGCACGCCTACCGGCGCGGCATCGAGGACCGTCGCGCACAGGAGCGCGATGAGGACGAGAGAGCCCGGTCGAACGAAACGCACGAGGTACGCCTCCCTGCGGCGGCCGGAACCCATCGGCTCGGTCACGTTCCAACCAGGCAACATGCGTGCCGACCCGACGGCGTGCCTCGTCCTCCGGAACGATGAGACGCGGGACCCGGCCGACGCGTCGGGACGGGCGATCGAGCCCCCCATGTAGCTATGTAGGTCGGTCTGCGGCCAGGGAGGTGTCGGACTGAGGTCCGACACGATGTCTCGGGCACGACACCCTGACGTCCTTCGGCCCAGAGAAGCAGCGCGCGGTTTGAATCATCGGTGTGGCCGGCTCATTGGCCCGCTCAGCCAGGGTCCAGGGCATCCTCGAGGTCGGCGTCCCCGGGGCCGCTTGATTTCGACCGCCCAGTCCACGATCATTCCGGGGGGCACGCCCGGACTGGGCCGCCCTGGCTCGAGACCACGGACGACCCGGGAGGCCGCGATGGAAACCGCGGATGTCGTCGTCATCGGCGGCGGCGTCATGGGCACCAGCATCGCCTTCAACCTCGCCCGGCGGCGGGCGGGGCGCGTGGTGCTTCTCGAGAAGGCCACGGTCTGCTCCGGCACGTCGGCGAAATCTTCCGCCATCGTCCGGACCCACTACACGACGCGCCCGACGGCCCAGATGGCGCTCCTGGCCCGCGGGATCTTCGAGCGCTGGGCCGACGAGGTGGGCGGGGAGTCCGGCTTCGTGCGGACCGGCATGCTCTTCATGGGGCCGGCGGAGAGTCGGGACCGGGTCGAGCGCACCCTCCGCATGAACCAGGAGGTCGGCATCGAAGCCAGTCTGGTGAGCCCCGAGGACGTGCGGCAGATCAGCCCGCACGTCCGGGTCCCCGAGGGCGCGGCCGTGGTGTGGGAGCCGCGCTCGGGGTACGGGAGCCCCCACGAGGTGGCGTCGAGCTTCGCGCGGCGGTTCACGGAGCTCGGCGGTGGGCTGCGCCAGTCCACGCCGGTCACGGCCATCGACACGCACGGGGGACGGGTCCGGAGCGTGCGTACGCCCCGGGGGGAGATCGCCGCCGGCCACGTCGTGATCGCCGCCGGCCCGTGGGCGCGTCCGGTCGGGCGGCTGGCGGGGCTGGAGCTTCCGGTCACTCCCAGCCGGGAGTCGATCGTCACGCTGCGCCCGACATTCGACTGGAGCCCCGTCCATCCGGTCACGGGCGACCTGGTCAACGAGGTGTACCTCCGCCCCGAGACCGGGGGGCTGATCCTCGTCGGCAACACGAACGACACCATCGTGCCAGGGGATCCCGATGCCTACGAGGATCGCCCCGGGGCCGACCACACGACTGAGATCGTGACTCGGCTGGCCCGCTTGATGCCGGAGGCCGCCACCGCGGCCATCACCGGCGGATGGTCAGGGATGTACGAGGTCAGTCCCGACTGGAACCCGATCATGGGCACCGCCAGCGGCGTGGCCGGTCTCCACTACGCGGTCGGCTTCTCGGGCCACGGCTTCAAGCTCTCCCCAGTGGTCGGGATCCTGATGGCGGAGCAGATCTTGGACGGCCGCGCCCGGACCGTCGACATCACGCCCTACCGCCTCGAACGGTTCCAGGAAGGCCGGGAGCTGCGCGTGGCGTACCAGGGCGCGGGCGTCATGGGATAGGCCCGGGCGTTCGCGTACCCCCCTTCAGCACGGATCGAGAGACGGAGACGGCGTGGACAAGGGCTGGGTCCTGATCGAGCTGCTGCCGCAGCAGCTGATCAACGGCCTCACGATCGGATCCGTCTACGCCCTGATCGCCCTCGGGTACACCATGGTCTATGGCGTCCTCCAGCTGATCAACTTCGCGCACGGCGACCTGTTCATGCTGGGGGCGATGATCGCGGTGTTCGTGCTGGCAGGGATGGCGGTCACCGAGGCCCTCCCACTCGCCGTCGCGATCCCCCTGCTCATCGGCGTGTTCGTCGTGTGCATGGCGCTCGTCGCGGGGCTGGGCGTCACCATCGAGCGGATCGCGTACCGGCCGCTTCGAAACGCCGGCCGGCTGTCCCCGCTCATCAGCGCGCTCGGGGTGTCGGTGTTCCTCGAGAACGCCACCATGAACGTGGTCGGGCCCGGCCCCCGCTTCTTCCCCGAGTTCCTGCCCGCGGCGGAGCTCCATTTCCTCGGGGTCAGCGTCCAGGACAAGCAGATCCTCATCCTGGTGGTCGCGACGGCGCTGATGGTGTGGCTCCACTACCTGGTCAACCACACGACGTTCGGGCTCGCCGTCCGCGCGACCGCCGAGGACAAGGACGCCGCGAGCCTCATGGGCATCGAGATCGACCGGGTGATCGCGATGGTGTTCGTGCTGGGCCCCGCGCTGGGAGCCGCCGGGGGCGTCCTGTTCGCGATGCAATACGGCGTGGTCCTCTGGAACGCCGGCTTCCTGGCCGGGATCAAGGCCTTCACGGCCGCGGTGCTGGGCGGGATCGGCAACATCCCGGGCGCGATGCTCGGCGGGCTCCTGCTCGGGCTGGTCGAGACCTTCGGGGCCGGGTATCTCCCGATCCTAACGCATGACGTGATCGGCCCCGAGTACAAGGACATCTTCGCGTTCGTCATCCTGATCCTCGTGCTCATCTTCCGGCCGATGGGGATCCTCGGTGAGCGGGTGGCGCGATGACCCGCCGCGGGGGTCAGCGGCGATGACCACGTTCAATCAGGCGATGAGCGTGCCGCTCCGCGCCGTCGCGGGGTGGAGCCGGGCGAGGAAGGTCGTCCTTCTCCTCGTGCTCGCCACGCTGCCGCTCTACCTGGGCCAGATCATGACCGGGATCGGGACGGTGGTTCCGCTCGCCTTCTTCCAGTCGGGTGAGCGGTACATGTTCCGGGTGCTCGATCAGGCCGGCATCTACATCCTGCTCGCGCTCGGGCTGAACGTCGTCGTCGGTTACGCGGGGTTGCTCGATCTCGGATACGTGGCGTTCTACGCCATCGGAGCCTACTCCTACGCGCTCCTGGCCTCGCCGCAGCTCGGGCTCCACGTCCCCTTCTGGCTGGTCCTGCCGCTGGCGCCGCTCCTGGCCGCCTTCTTCGGGGTGCTCCTCGGTGCGCCCACGCTCAGGCTGCGCGGTGACTACCTCGCGATCGTGACGCTCGGGTTCGGGGAGGTGATCCGGATCCTCCTCAACAACCTCGACGCCATCACGAACGGCCCCCGCGGTGTCATCAACATCGATCCGGCGACGCTGGACCCGGCGCACCTCGACCCCAAGTCCGTGGCGACCGCCAAGCTCCTCCTCTACCCGAAGCTGCCCGATCTGATCCACAACCTGCCGCTGACCCTGTCGTCTCCCGTCCAGTACTACTACCTGATCCTCATCCTATGCGTCGGCGCCGTCTTCTTCTCGTACCGGCTCGAGGGCTCGCGGATCGGGCGCGCCTGGGCGGCGATCCGGGAGGACGAGGACGCCGCCCAGACCATGGGGATCAACAAGACGACGACGAAGCTCCTGGCCTTCGCCATGGGCGCGAGCACGGCGGGGTTCTCCGGGGTGATCTTCTCGGGTCTCCAGGGGTTCGTCAGCCCCGAGAGCTTCATCCTGCTCGAGTCGATCACGATCCTGGCGATGATCGTCCTGGGCGGCATGGGTAGCATCCCGGGCGTCGTGCTGGGCGCGATCATCCTCGTCGTGGTCCCCGAGGTGCTTCGCGAGTATGCCACGTACCGGCTGACAATCTTCGGCCTCGGGCTCACGCTGATGATGCTCGTTCGCCCCGAGGGCCTGTGGCCGGTTCGGGTGCGGCACGCCGCCGCGCCGGACGCCTCGGGCACCGGCCCCGAGCCGGCCTCCGACCGGCCGAGAACGCGGGTGGAGCTTCTCGGCGGAACGGCGGCCGAGCCGGTCGAGGCGCCGCGGGAGGGGTTCCTGGTCATCGACCGCGTGAGCAAGAGCTTCGGTGGCCTGCGGGCCGTGAGCAGCGTGTCGTTCGCCGTTCCCCGAGGGCAGCTCGTCGCCGTGATCGGCCCGAACGGCGCCGGGAAGACCACCCTGTTCAACCTGATCACCGGCGTCTATCCGGTGACGGCGGGAGCCATCCGCTTCGCGGGGCGGGAGCTGCAGGGCCTGCCTCCCCACGAGGTGACCGCGCTCGGCGTGGCCCGGACCTACCAGAACGTCCGCCTCTTCCGCGGCATGTCGGTCCTGGACAACATTCTCGTCGGCACGCACTGCCGCACGGCCGCCGGCGTGTTCGACGCCATGCTGCACACCCACCGGGCAGGGCGCGAGGAGCGGGAGAGCCGGGAGCGCGCGCGAGCACTGCTCGACTTCTTCGGGATCCGCAAGTACGAGGCGCAGCTCGCGATGAACCTTCCCTATGGTGACCAGCGCCGCCTGGAGATCGCGCGTGCGCTCGCCACGCGTCCCGCGCTTCTCCTGCTGGACGAGCCGGCGGCGGGCATGAACCCCGCCGAGACCCTCGAGCTGATCGCTCTCATCCGGCGGATCCGTGACCTCGGCGTCACCGTGGTGCTCGTCGAGCACGACATGAAGGTGGTCATGCAGGTCTCGGAGAACATCGTGGTCCTCGACCACGGCGAGAAGATCGCCGAGGGCTCACCGGCCCAGATCCAGCGCGATCCACGCGTGATCGAGGCCTACCTCGGGAAGGCCGGTTGACCCCTCGACCGACGGGAAACGGCGGCGGGGGTCCGGACGGCGGCGGGCCCATCCTCGAGGCGCGAGACCTCGTCGCCGGCTACGGGCAGATCCGGGCGCTCAAGGGCGTCTCCTTCCAGGTCGGGGACGGCCAGGTGGTCGCCTTGATCGGCGCGAACGGCGCGGGCAAGTCGACGACGCTCCGGGTGCTGTCGGGGCTCATCCGGGCTCAGGAGGGCCAAGTCCGACTGCGCGGTGAGGACATCGCCCGAGCGACTCCCGCCGAGATCGTTCGCCGGGGTGTCGTGCACTGTCCGGAAGGCCGCCGCATCTTCACGCGGCTCTCCGTGCTCGAGAACCTCCGCCTGGGGCACTACACGCGGCGCAAGGACGCCGACGAGTCGGCCGCCCTGGAGCGCGTCTTCACCCTGTTCCCGATCCTCCGGGAGCGACGCACGCAGTTTGGCGGCACCCTGTCGGGCGGCGAGCAGCAGATGCTCGCCATCGGCCGCGCGTTGATGACGATGCCCAAGGTCTTGCTGCTGGACGAGCCGTCGCTCGGGCTCGCGCCGCTCCTGGTCCAGCAGATCTTCCTGACGATCCAGGAGATCAACCGGCAAGGCACCGTCGTGCTGCTCGTCGAGCAGAACGCCAACCTCGCCCTCCGGATGGCCGACCGCGCCTACGTACTCGAGGCCGGGCGGATCGTGCTGGAGGGGAGTGGCGCGGAGCTGCTGGCGAACGACGCCGTCCGCCGGGCGTACCTCGGCGAGAGCTGAGCCCCGCCGCCGCCCCGATCGGGCCCGGAACGGCGTCGGCCCGCCGGGGCTCAGCGCGAGCGCTCCGGCGGGCCGACGGTGACGGCTGGGAGGTGACGTCAGGCGGCGCAGAAGCCGCCTGGCCGCCTCGTCAGTCCTTCCACTGCTCGATCAGCTTGAACTTGCCCTTGTCAACCGTGTAGATGTAGAGCGGCCCGTTGATGACGTCCCCGTTGTCGTCGAACTTGTACTCGGGGATCAGCAGGCCGGGCACCGCCGACTTGTGCATGACGTCGATGATCTTGTCCTTGTCGGTGCTGCCGGCCTTCTGGATCGCGTTGGCGATGATGTTGGCGAAGTCGTAGCCGTAGATGTCGTAGCCCGCCGGATCCTTCTTGTACTTCGCCTTGAACTTCTCGGCGAAGGCCTTCACCTTCTCGGGCGCCTCCGGACCTGAGTACGGCGGCGTCTGGAACGTGATGTACACGGCCTCGGCGTCCGACTTCCTGTCACCCGCGGCGCCGGCGGCCTTGGGCATGCCGGGGTCGTAGTAGCCGTCGCAGCCGATTATCGGCTTCTTGTAGCCGAGCGTACGGACCTGCTTGACGAGCAGCCCGGCCGATGTGTTGAAGTTCGTGCAGTAGACGATCGCGTCGGGGTTCTCGGTCTTGATGATCTTGGTCAGGACGGCCGAGTAGTCCACGTCCTTGGGCTCGACGCCCCCGAACGACGTCACCTTGCCTCCGGCCTTCTCGATCGTGGCCTTCGCGACCTCGGTCACACCCTGGCCGAACGCCTGCTTGTCATTCAGGAGGGCGAAGTTCTTGGCCTTGAACTTCCGCATGACGTACGCCACGCCGGCCTTGCCCTGGATGTCGTCGTTCGCGATCGGCCGGAACAGGTTCTTCCAACCCTGCTGCGTGATCTTCGGATTGGAGGACAAGGTCACCTGCGGCAGGTTGACCTTGTTGATGATCGGCGAGCCGGCCAGCGTCGTACCCGAGCACATGTGGCCGATGAACGCGACGTTCTTGGGGTCATCGGCGATCTTGGTCGCCGTGGTGCCGGCCTGCTTCGGATCGCAGGCGTCGTCCTCGGCCACGACGACGAACTTCCGCCCACCGAGCAGGCCGCCCTTGGCGTTCCACTCGTCGAAGGCGAGCTTGATGCCGTTGAGGTACCCTTGTCCGAGCTCGGCCACGTCGCCCGTCAGCGGTCCCGACCAGGCGATCTGGATCGGGGCGGGCGCTTGCTGGGCCGGGGTGGTCAGCGCCACTCCCAGCACGAGGACGAGAGCCGCGAGACACCAGACGACTCGCGAGGTGAGACACGTACGCATGAGCAGTCCCCCTTTTGTTGGGAGTGAGAGGTGTGAGCCTACGCCGCTGTGCGGCACACCCCAGGATTCGGGCCTGGGTGACTCGTGAGCGCGGATCGCGCCTCCCTACCGTCCCGCATGGGCCGGGTTGCCGGGATTTTACGGCGGGCCTTCGGGCACGGTCAAGCGGGGGAAGCGCGGCAGATGTGACCCGCTCGCATCATACCACGGGAGGGGACCTGTGACGGAGGGACGCTACGAGGCCGTGATCGTGGGGGCCGGCATCGCCGGCCTCACCGCCGGGTGGACGCTCCGGGACCGGAGGATCCTCGTGCTCGAGGCGACCGACCGCGTCGGCGGCCGGATGCGCTCCGAGCCCCGGGGGCCCTACTGGCTCAACCTGGGGGCCCACCTGTTCGGTGGTCCGGGGTCGCTCCTGGACCGGCTCGTCACCGAGATGGGCCTCGAGACGCGCCCCATCCCGGGCAACCGGATGGGGCTCGCCTTCCGCGGCCGGATCATCACGAGTGGCCGTCCGGAGTCCTACCCGCTGCGGCTGCCGCTGTCCCTGGGGGCGCGCGTGTCTCTGATCCGGGCCGGACTTAGGCTCCGGGCGGCGGCCAAGGGCTACCTGAGGGTGGCCCGCCCGCGTCCCGGTGAGTTGCCGGACGAGACCCGGGCCCGGGTGCTCGCGTACCGCGACGGCGAGACCTTCGCCGCCTGCCTCGGGGACCTCCACCCGGACGTGGCGGCGATCTTCCGGGCCATCGCCGAGCGCGTCACCGCCGAGCCCGAGGAGATCTCCGCGGGGTGCGGCGCCGCGCTGTTCGCCCTCGTCTGGGGCGATGACAAGACCCTCGCCCGCAACCTGATCGGCGGCTCGGCGCTCCTGCCCCAGGCGCTCGCGCACCGGCTGGGCGAGCGTGTCCTGACGGGCGCGGCCGTCGAGGAGGTCGCCCCGCGCGCGGACGGCGTCCGCGTCGGGTTCCTGCGCCAGGGCGTCCGGACGGAGGTCTCCGCGGACTACGCGATCGTCGCGACCCCGTCCTACGTCACGCACGCGATCGTGCGGGATCTCCCCCGGGACACGGCCGACGCCCTCGCGTGGATCCCGTACGGCCCGTTCATCTGCGGCGCCTTTCTCACGGAGGAGACGGGGCCGATGCCGTGGGACCATCTCTACGCGCTCGCCGTCGTCGACAAGTCGTTCAACATGCTCTTCAACCATGCCAATCCGCTCCGGACGCCGGACAAGCGCGAGCCCGGCGGGAGCCTGATGGTGTATGCCGGCGGCGACCGGGGAAAGCGTCTCATGGCGATGACGAACGACCAGATCCGCGCGCTCTTCCTGAAGGACCTCCACGACGTGCTGCCGGCGACGCGGGGCATCGTCCGCGAGGTTCTGATCCAGCGCTGGGAGCACGCGATCCCCTACGCGCCGCCGGGGCGCGCCCGCATCCAGCCGGCGCTCAGCCGGCCGCTCGGGCGGATCTTCCTGGCGGGGGACTACATGGAGTTTCCGGAGATGGAAGCGGCCGCCGCCACGGGTCTCGAGGCGGCGCACGAGATCCGCCGACGGCTCGGCGCGGCCTGACCGCGACCGGCCCGGCGCGGCCACGCCACGCTCCGGTCGAATCCCCTGGTGCGCTCCCAGATGGCGGCGCGCGTCACGGCCGAATCGCCGAGGGCGCCGCCTCGGCAGGGCAGGGTCCCGTGCGCTCCAGGTAGTCCATCACATCCCGCCGGTCCTCGGGAGCCGTGAGCCCCGGGATCCACATCGTCGTGCCGGGGACGAGGTGCTGGGTATCGACGAGGAACGCGTCCAGCGTGGCCCGCGTCCAGACGAGCCCGCGGGCGGTACCAGCTTCGACCATCGCGGGCGAGAACGCGAACCCCGGCCGGGTGCCCGCCCGCCGCCCGAGCACGCAGCCCAGGCTCGGGCCCGGCAGGTGCTCCTCTTCCGTCGCGACGGAGTGACAGGCGTAGCAGCGCTGGAACACTCGCTCGCCGCGGATGGGGTCGGCGGCCGCGGGCGGGAGCGAAGACGCGAGCAGCGCGAGGAGGACGAGGCCGCCGGCCGCGGCCCGGATCACTTCCGGCGGAAGACCACGAGCCGGTCGACGCCCGATTCGGGGACCCAGACCTCCCCGGGGCGGCCGAGGATCTGGCGGACGTTCGCCCCCCGGCGGTCGCTGGGGAACACCTCGAACCGCTCCGTCTGGGGGTCGAATCGTACCATCGCGTTGGCGCTCCACTCGCTCAGCCAGACCTTGTCCTCATCGTCGACGAAGACCGCATAGGCCTGGGGCCGGTCGCCGGGCAAGCGCCAGCTCTTCCAGGCGACGGTCCGGGGATCGTAGCGGCTGACCTGCCCCGAGTTCCACTCGCTGACCCAGATCTGGCCGCGCGAATCGGACCACACGCGCCGCGCGCCCTGGTTCTTGGTCGGCGGCTCGATGATCGTCGCGGCACCGGTCTCGACGTCGACCCGCGCGATGTGGCTTCCGGCGAGGGAGGCGTAGTACACGGCCCCGTCGGGCGTGGTCGCGATGCCGTAGGGGCCACGGCCCCGCGGCGCGTCCCAGACCTGCATCGCGCCGCTCTTCGGGTCGAGGCGACCGTAGACCCCGTTCTGGCCGGTGAACCAGATGCGACCCTGCTTGTCGAACGTGGCGGTGTTGAGATTGACGTAGCCGCGCGCCTCGGGGAGCGGCCAGCGCGTCACCTCGCGCGTCTTTGCATCGACGCGGACGATCGCGTTGGTCCCGCCTTCGGTGACCCATGGCGCCCCGTCCGGTCCGATGATCACCCCGTGGGGGGCCGCCCCGGCGCCCAGCGGGATGAGGTCGACCTTGCCCGTCGCGGGGTCCAGGCGGCCGAGCGCGCCGTTGCGCTGCGCCGTATACCAGACGATGCCGTCGGGGCCGACGGCCACGTCGTGCGGGCTCCCGCCTCCGGCGGGCAGGGCGTACGACTGGCGGACGATCTCGGCCGGGGCGGCGGCGGGCCACAGCGCGAGGACGGCGAGGCACGCGAGCAGCATGGGACGCACGAGACGCATGGGGACCTCCCTCTCGACGTCGACGTCCTCACTATGCCGCGTCGGTTGGGCGCGAGCAAGCTGGGACTGGCCCGCCGACCCTCCGGCCGCTGGCGGCGAGGCCTCGTTCGCGTAATCGTGTCGACCAATCGGCGACTTTCCAACGAAATGAGGTCCGCCGCGAGGAGGGGCTGGCCGTTCAGGACGCGCCGGACGTTCAGGAACGTGCTGGCGAGCGACGTTGACGACGTGTCGAAGACCGAGCCGGCGACGTGGGGCGCGAGCACGAGTCCGGGGACCCGGACGCTAAGCAAAGGCTGGTTCGATGCCCTGGAACCATCCCTACGCGCCGCCGGGCGCGCCCAAGTTCATCTGACTGCAGCTATAACGTGCCTCATATCCGGGGTGGGGTTGCGACAAGGGCCGCTGGTTGGAGCGACCGCCGTCAAGCAGGCGGGATGTTCGTGAACCGGGCGGGCGACGCTGCCAACGTCGTCGGCCGGACGAGGGTGGCGAAATTCCTGGGCCGCTCCCGTTCGATCATCGCTTGGCCCTGATCCAGGGATGCGCGCCCGCTCGCAGGGCCTCGAGCACCTCCACGCAATGGTCGTCCACGAAGACCATCGGGGTCTTCGAGCCCGGCTCACGCTTGACGCAGACCAGGCCGCGGTCTTCGTAGATCTGCCACTCCGGCTGGCGACGGTCGAGGTAGTAGTCGGAGTCGAAGACGAGCTGTCCGGCTACCGTCGTGGTCGTCACCGTGCACTCCTGTGAGCGGCTGATGCAACCATTGCGCGCCCCCCGGTACGCGCGCCCTGGTCGCAGCCGCTATTCGGCCGTACCGCGGGCTGGTCGAGCTGGTGGACGATCACCTGTGCAATGCGCATCCCATACTCCATCGGGAGAGGTGTATAGCGGGTGGCGTTGCGGATTCCCATGGTCCCCGTCCCGCACCAGCCCGGATCGAGCCATAAGGCCATCGAGGGGTCGTACCCCTGGCGCGCCCGCGAGCTCTTGAGCTTGAGCTCCACCGCGTAGCCGTTGGGCACCATCAGCCACTCGAGCGTCGGCACAAGGGCGAATTCCCCCGGCTGCAGATGGACGGGCTCGGCGGTGAGGTCCACGGTCTTGAACTCCTCCGGCCCGACCTCTAGCAGCATCTCGGGGCCCACGCGGATGTCGATGGAGGCCGGGTTTACCAGGTCAGGGTCAGGATCACGAATCAGGTCGTTCAACAGCTTCCAGAGGGACAGATCGCCGAGGACCATGGTCAGGACCTCCAGGGGTTACGGCCCGCGGTAGCCAAATTCGCAAAAATTTCGACCCGAAGCCTCGCCGGGCCGCGGGACAGAAGCGCCCGACTGCCTCGGAACTCCTCAAGTACGAAGAAGATTCTCGCGTGACCGCCCGCGACCCGGTGTTGGGCATCGTGTCGACGCCTCCTTACTGTCCTCGGGTGCCGCAAACCACGTGCCAGGGGATTGGGCAGGACGATCAGCGAAGGCCGGGACTGGGCCCGGCAGGCGGTGCCTTCGAGACGGCCCGGCCAAGACGCCCGGCGGAGCCCGTGACCAGCACTGTTCTGGCGCGCGCCATCTAGGGCGCCGCCGGCGCGGGGGGCGCGGCCGGTGTTCCCGGCCCGCCGCCCCGCGGGGTCACGGCGTGGACGAAGGCCGTGGCCATCTCGTGCGCGGGCAACGTGGGCGCCTCCCGGTACAGGAGGCAGGCGACCAGGCGGTGACGGTCGGTCTGGAACAGGGGCGGCGGCGAAACCCGGCAGGCCGGCATGGCCGACGGACACCGGTCCGCGAAGAGGCAGCCCGTAGCGCCGGCGCCCGGGAGCGGGTTCGCCGGGGCCCCCCCGTCGGCCGCCCATGTCCGCTCGACGCCCGGTAGGGGAATCGACCCGATGAGGAGCTGCGTGTACGGGTGGCGGGGGTCCTTGACGACCAGCTCGACGTCCCCGGTCTCGACCACGGCACCGCGATATAGCACGACGATGTTCTCGGCGATCTGATACGCGGTCGCCAGGTCGTGCGTGATGTAGACCACCGGGATCTGGAGGTCCAGCGTCATCTGGCGCAGCGCCCCGAGGATCGTCGCCCGGAGCGAGGCGTCCACCATCGACACGGGCTCGTCGGCCAGGATAACGCGCGGCCGCAGGAGAAGCGCCCGCGCCACCATGACGCGCTGACGCTGGCCGCCCGAAAGCTGGTGAGGGAACCGTCCCAGCGTCTCCTCGGGCCGGAGCCCCACCGCGCGGAGCGCATCCTCGATCAGGGACCGGGCCGCAGCGCGGGACGCCGCCAGGCTGAACTTGGCGACCGGCACGCTCAAGACGTGGTCCACCCGGTAGAACGGATTGTAGACCTCGTACGGGTCCTGAAAGACCGCCTGGACCTCGCGCCGGAAGATCCGTCGCTGCCGGCGTGACATGGTGACGAGATCCCGTCCGCGATAGGAGACCTGGCCGTCCGTCGGCGTCAGGAGGCCCAGGAGGAGGCGCGCCAGCGTCGTCTTGCCGCTGCCACTCTCGCCCACCACGGCGGTGATGGACGGGCGGTCCTCGGCCAGGGCGAGCGAGAACTGGCGGAGGGCGACGGTGTGCCTTCGGTCGAGCAGCCCTCCTCCGAAGCTCTTGGTCACCTGGCGGGCTTCGAGGAGCGTCGCCATGGCAGGACCTATACGAGGTGACAGGCGGCCCAGGCATCGGACCGCGCCTCGCGGAGCACGGGGGTCTCGCGCCGGCACCGGTCCACCGCGAGGGGACAGCGGGGGTGGAACGCGCACCCGCCCGGGAGGTCGCGGAGGGGCGGTGGGAGCCCCGGGATCCCCTGGAAGACGCCCTTCCGCTCGAGGGACGGAAGGCTGGCGATGAGCATTCGAGTGTAGGGGTGCAGCGGGGCCGTGAAGACGTCACGGACCGGCGAGATCTCCACCAGCTTGCCGGCGTACATGACACCGAGCCGGTCGACGAACTGGGCCATCAGCCCCATGTCGTGACCCACCAGGATGACCGAGGCGCCCAGATCGGCCTGGACCCGGGCCAGCGTGTCCATGACCTGCTTCTGGACCACGACGTCGAGCGCGCTGGTGGGCTCGTCGGCCACGATCACTCGGGGCGAGAGGCTCATGGCGATGGCGATGCAGGCCCGCTGCTTCATGCCGCCGCTCAGCTGGTGGGGAAACATGTCGGCGACCTCGCGATCGAGACCCACCCGGGGGAGGAGGTCGCCCAGCCGCTCGTCGAGCTGCCGCCTCGTCGTCGGCACGCCGTGGTCCCGCAGCGCGTCAGCGACTTGGCCGCGGATCCGGAGCACGGGGTTCAGCGAGTTCATCGATCCCTGCGGAACCAGGGCGATGCGGGCGAGCCGGAGCCGCCGCATCTCGTCCTCGGGGAGTGTCATGAGGTCACGCCCGTCGAGCCACACCTCACCGGCCTCGATGTGGCCGGGCGGTTTGATGAGGCGCAGCAGCGATAGGGCCATCGTCGACTTGCCGGAGCCGGACTCCCCGGCGATGCCAAGGCGTTCGTCGGCCCGCAGGCTGAACGTGATGCCGTCGGCTGCCCGCACGGCCCCCCCAGGCGTGTGGTACCGCACCGAGAGCCCCCGTACGCGGAGGACGTCCGGTCTCACACCGCCCTCCGGAGCCGGGGGTTTGCGAACTCGTCGAGGCCGACCGTCACGAAGAACAGACCCAGGAACACGACGAGGATGACGACGATGGGCGCGGCCCACCACCACCACCAGCCGTTGATGAGCGCGGCGTTGAAGTTCACCCAGTAGAGAGTCATGCCGAGGGTCGGGGAGTCGATGGGCCCGAGCCCCAGGACCTCGAGAAAGATGGAGGCCAGGATGGCGCTGGAGACCGCGTTCACGAGCGTCGCCGCCAGGTACGGCAGGAGATTCGGCACCAACTCCCGGACGATGATCTCCGGCCCGCTCATGCCGTTGAGGCGGGCCACGTCCACGTAGCCCCGCTCCCGGAGGCTCAGGACCTGGGCCCGGATGGCGCGGGTCGGACTGAGCCACGCCAGCGAGGCCACGACGACGGCCATCTGGTCGACGGTCAGACCCTCCTTGATCGACACGGCGATGATGATCAGCACCAGGAGCCCGGGGACGGTGAGGCCGACGTCCACGACACCCCGGATCACCGCGTCGATCTTGCCCCGGTAATACGCCGACGTGAACCCGAGCACCGATCCGAGACCCACGCCGATCAACCCAGCGATGAACCCGATGCGAAGGGTCAGCGGCGTGCCGGCGACCAAGACAGCCAGGAGGTCCCGGCCCTGCCGGTCCGTGCCGAGCGGGTACTGCCCGGAGGGCGGCCGGAGCGTGGGAGCCGACAGCGGCCGCGCCTTCGCCGTGTCGACGACAAGATGCCCGACGACCACGAAGGTGGCGAGCCCACCGAGCAGGACGAGGCCCAGGACCAGCGCGAGGTTGCGACGCAGATAGCGCAGGGCGGCGGGAGACGCGCCCGCCCGCGAGGCGGGGGCCGGCGGTGCGGTCTGACCGGTCACGGCGGGGCTACGCCTTGCGGTAGGAGATGCGGGGATCGAGGAGGGGGTAGACGGCGTCGAGGATCAGGGTGGCGAGTCCGAGCGCGATGATCACGGTGAACACGATGCCCTGGATCAGGAAGTGATCGTTCTCTCGGATGGCCTGGAACAGGACCGTGCCGATGCCGGGATACCCGAAGATCACCTCGACCAGAACCGCCCCGGACACGATCTGACCGAGTGCCAGGGCGAGCCCGGTAGCCTGGGGGAGGAGTGCGTTCCGAACACAGTAGCGGAGGAAAATCGTGAGGCTCCGGAGCCCCTTCGCCTCGGCGAAGATCACGTAGTCCTCGCCCTGGGTCGTGACCATCATCCCTCGCATCGACAGGGCCCACCCGCCCGTCGCCACCAGGACGATGGACAGGGCCGGCAGAATCGCGTGCCGGACCAGGTCGAGGACGAAGGGCAGCGTGAGCGCCGGGAAGGCGCCGGCGCTGTAGCCGCCGAACATCGGGAGCACGGGGAACCGGAACGCGAAGAGGTAGATCAGGATGAGGCCGAGCAAGAAGAACGGGATGGCGTGGAGGGCCCAGAGCGGGGGCATGAGCCACCGCATCCACCGCGGCGCCCGCGGCCAGCCCAGCAGCGCGCCCAGGAACGTCCCGAGCGCGAAGGAGACGACCGTCGTGGTCCCGAGGAGCGTGACGGTCCAGGGGAGCGCCTCGGCGATCATCTCGTTGACCGTGCGCGGATAGTTGGCGATGGAGTAGTTGAAGTCCAGCCGGGCCGCGTCCCGGAGGAAGGTGAGGTACTGCGCCCAGAGCGGCCGGTCGAGACCGAACCGCCGGTCGTACTCCTTGACCATCTCGTCGATGCCGGCCTGCACGTGCCCGCCGAGCTGCGCCTGCTGGAGCAGCTTCACCCGGACCGGATCCTGCCCGGTGAGCCGGGGCAGGAAGAAGTTGAGCGTGGCGGCGAGCCAGGCAATAAGGAGGAACACCCCGACCCGGCGCAGGAGGTAGCTAAGGGACACGGGCTCCCATCCCTCCGCCCCGCCGAACGGACGGGCGCCGGCGCGAACGCCGGGTCACGGCGTAGGGCGCCGGCGGCGAGCCCGCCGGCGTGGCGTCGCGGCGGCCACGAGCCCTACTGCGTCGGCTGGAGATTCCAGAGCACCATCGCGTAGGTGAGGTGCCAGAACGCGCCGTTGACGTAGGGCGTCTCCGCCGTGGGCCAGTTCGTCCAGTACGTCGTGTTCATCGGGATGCGGTGGATGTTGTGGACGAGCGGGATGTCCGGAAGCTCGGGGATCCAGATCTCCATCGCCTTGTGGAAAAGCTCCATCAGGCGGGTCTTGTTCCGCATGTCGGTGACGAACACGTCGTCGACGATCTTGTTGTAGGCCTCGTTCTTCCAGCGCGCGAAGTTCACGAGGTGCGCGCCGGGCACGGCGACCGTACTGCTCTGGTAGAGGCGGAGCGTGTAGTAGGGGTCGTTCACGCCCCCGCCGTGGCCGTAGATCGCCCCCGTGAACTGGCCCTTCTGGAACCGGTCGTCGAAGTCGGGGGGCAGGCTCATGCTGGCGTCGACGCCCTGGCGCTTGAGGAGCTCCACGAGGACGGGCCCGATCGCCGGCCCGCTCGCGCCGAAGCCGATGATGTCGACCTTCAGCTTGGTGCCCTGCGAGTCGGTCCAGATGCCCTGCGCGTCCTTCTTCCAGCCCTTCCGGGTGAGGAGCTCCTCGCCCTTCTTGGGGTTGTATTCCAGCGTGTTGTGTTTGGCCAGGAGGTCCTTCACCCCGTCGATGTACGGCTTGAGTGCGGGATACTCGGGCAGCGGGAGCGGGGAGACGAGCGACGCCCCGAGGTATCCGACGTCGACGATCTGCTGCCGGTCGATGAAGTAGCTGAGCGCCCAGCGGACGTCCTTGTCGTCGAAGGGCGGCCGCTCGTTGTTGACGTAGAGCGAGATCGGCCACCAGTCCATGTACCCGTACGGTGGCTTCTGCCCGGAGTGAGTGATGATCTTCGGGTTCTGCCGGAAGACCGTCGCGAACGTCGCGGGTTGCAAGGACCCGGACACGTCGAGCTGGTTCGAGATGAGAAGCTGCGCGTTCTGCTGCTCGGTCGCATTGGGGAGCCAGATGTTGCGCTCCACCTTGGGCATCGGCGCCAGGCCCGCCTTCGCGGCCCACCACTCATCCCGGCGGTCGATCACCTTCTGCTGGGGCGACGAGAAGGCGACGTGCCACGGCCCGGTGGTGACCGGCCAGCCCTTGGCGACGTCGAAGTGCTTGAACGTGGTCCAGTCCTGCCCCTGGAAGATGTGCTTCGGCACGATGTAGACGCCGATGTCGTACTTGTAGGTCAGGAAGAAGAAGAACCGGGGCGCCGGAACTTTGAACTTGATCGCGACCGTGTTGGCGTCGGTCGCCCGCGCCTCCTGCATGAACTGCTGGGCGTCGACCCCCCAGCGGACCTTCGGGCCCAGGTCCCGCAGGCTAGTCAGGGTGTAGGCGACGTCCTCGGCCGAGAAGGGGGCCCCGTCACTCCACTTGATGCCGGAGCGGGTCTTGATCGTGAGCTCCTTGAAGTCCGCGCTGTACCGGTAGCTCTCGGCGAGCCAGAGGTGCTCCTTGTCGGCGAAGGCGCTGTAGAACGCGAGCGGCTCGTAGAGGATGCCGGGGCCGTTCTGATGGTTCGACCCGATGGAGTACGGATTCCAGAGCTCGAAGTCGACCCACCGGCCCTCGCGGCTCCCGATCCACACGAGGCTGAGCGTCCGGTTGCGGGCGACGGTCTTGAGCTGGGCGCCGGCGGGGCGGGCGGGCAGCACGGCGGCGGCGCCCGCGGCGAGGGCGCCGGTCTTGATGAGGTCGCGGCGGGTCATTGCATTCGCGCGTGACCGCCTGAGGTTGGCCCCGCGCAGGCCGTTCGACGTCCCGTCGTGAGACACGCTGGTCTCCTTTCGCCTCGGCCGGCCAGCGCCCGCCGAGTCTCGCGCCCGTTCGAGCTACTAGGCCCCTTACGCTCGGAGTGAAAGAAGTATATGAAACCCTACCCTAGCATAGGAATCCAGCGACCAAGGCGACGCGGCCGGGTCGTGGGGCTCAGGGTGGCGAATGGGGGCGATCAGTCGTCGTTGTCGGTGTCCTCCTCCGGGCTCGGCGCGAGGGCCTAACGTGGCCTCGCTCGCCCTCGTCGAACCGCCGACCGTGCCGGACCTTTCCCCTGCTTCGACGCCGAGCTACTATCGGGCACCAGGCCCTCGCCCGGAGATCCTGATCCTGGAGACCACTCCTCGTGGAGCGGGCCGGAGGCGAGCATGAAGGTTCCACGCGCCGCCATCCTCGTCGTGCTGATTCTTGGTCTCCTCGCCACGCCGCTCGCCGCCGACACCCAGCCTGCGGGCACGCTCTACCGCATCGGGTGGCTGCACACCGGCCAGCCTCAAGCCTTCGGGCCGCCCAACCCCCGGACCAGCCTGGGGGCCTTCCGACAGGGCCTCTTCGAACTGGGCTACGTCGAGGGGCGGACCTTTGTCATCGAAGGTCGCTTCGCTGACGCGAAGGTCGATCGGCTCCCCGCCCTCGCGGCCGAACTGGTCGCGCTCCAGGTCGACGTCATCGTGGCCGCGAACGCGACGAGTGCCCAAGCCGCCAAGGCGGCGACGACCACGATCCCCATCGTCTTCATCGGGGGCGCCGACCCGGTCGGGCAGGGGCTCGTGGCGAGCCTCGCCCGACCTGGGGGGAACGTGACGGGGGTGACCTCAAGTGCGGGGATCGAGATCGCCGGCAAGGCGCTCGAACTCTTCAAGGAGGCCGTGCGCCGGATCTCGCGGGTGGCGGTGCTGTACTCGAGCGACCAGAACCATGGGCCCACCGTCGACGTCCTGCGGAGGTTGGCGCCGAAGCTCGGGATTACGCTCCTGCCCCACGACGTCAACACGCTGAACGGGCTGACGGCGGCCCTGGCGGCCATCACTCAGGAGCGCGCCGACGGGCTCTTCCCGATTAATGCCCAAATCATCGGCACGCACTCTAACCTGATCTTGGAGTTCGCGGCCCGGAACCGCCTGCCCACGATGTACGACGACGGGGATGTTGTGGAGGAAGGCGGCCTGATGTCCTACTACTCGAACCCGCTCAACGTCCGCCGGCGCGCCGCGACGTTCGTGGACAAGATCCTCAAGGGGGCGAAGCCCCGCGACATGCCCGTCGAGCAGCCGACGAAGTTCGACCTGGCGGTGAACCTGAAGACCGCCCAGGCGCTCGGTCTGACGATTACGCCGTCGATTCTGGCCCGGGCGGACCAGATCATCAAGTGACCCGCGCCTCGGCGCGGGGCGATGGTCGTGCCGCTGGAAGGGACCGCCGCTGATGGGCCACAGCGGGTCGGGTGATGGCTCGCCGGGGCGAGATTCCGCCCGGTCCGGCTGGCGTGGTGGCGTCGTACGGCTCCCCTTGCTATGTTCTCCCGAGACGGCCGCGCGAGAACACGGACGCCGAAGAGCGCACGCGCGCGGGAAGCAAGGAGGCGGAGGGTGGCACGGTTCAAGGTGGTGACGCCCGAGGGCGTGAGCTTCGGCCCGCCGGATGTGGGCTACGAGAACGAGATGGAGGCGCTCGGTCCCGCCGGGGCGGAGATCGTCGAGATCCCGCCGGGCAGCGAGGCGGACTTCATCCAGGCGGCTCGGGAGGCCGATGCACTCTACGCCAAGGCCCGGCGCATCACCAAGCCCATGATCGACGGTCTGGAGCGGTGCCGGGTGATCTCGTTGGGCACGGTCGGCGTCGACTCGGTCGACGTGGCCGCGGCGACCGCCCGCGGCATCCCGGTGACCAACGTGCCCGACACGTTCATCGAGGAGGTCGCGGACCACGCGCTCATGCTGATCCTGGCCACGTATCGACGGCTGACCCTCATGGACCGGTACGTCCGTGAGGGGCGCTGGGCTGACGGCCGGCCGTACCTATCGCAGTTCCCCCGGCTGTGGGGCCAGACTCTCGGACTCATCTCCTTCGGGCACGTGGCCCGCGCGGTGGCGGTCCGGGTGCGGGCGCTCGGCCTCCGGATCCTCGCCTACGATCCCTACGTCGACGAGACCGTTATGACCCAGCACGACGTCGAGCCGGTGGGGCTCTACGATCTCTTGCGTCGCTCGGACATCGTCTCCATGCACGCCCCGGCGACGGCGGACGCCTTCCATCTCCTGACCGAGGAACACTTCCGGCTGATGAAGCGCGAGGCGCTGTTCGTCAACACTGGCCGGGGGCCGACGGTCGATGAGGCCGCCCTCGTCAAGGCGCTGGAGGAGGGCTGGATCGCCGGCGCCGGGCTGGACGTGTTCGAGCAAGAGCCGGCGCTCACCACCAACCCCCTGCTCCGCATGGAGAACGTCATCCTCACTCCGCACGTGGCCTCCGCGTCCGCGCGCATGGACCCCGAGCGGCGCCGGCGCGTGGGCCGCGAGATCGCGCTCGTACTGGCGGGGCGCTGGCCGATGAGCTGCGTCAACCCGACGGTGCTCGAGGGGACATCGCTCCGGCGCTGGCAGCCGTACTCGATGGAGCGGGGACCGAGCATCTAGCTTTCCGGGCCCGGCTCTTCACCGGGCCGCACGCAGGAGCGTGTCTACCGTGCCGGCGGATTCACGGGAGTCCGCCGGCCACGATCGCGCGCGCCGACGCGAATCCTTCGGTGATGAAGTCGTGGACGTGGCCGTAGACGAATCTGCCGCCCCGGGCCGAGCGTCGCCAGGTTGCTGAAGCCGCGCCGGTGATCGAGCACCGTTCCGGACGCCGCCCGGTAGTCGCGAGCGCAGACGGGATAGACCTTCGACAGGCGGCTCACTGTGGACCCGAGGACCGGGGTCGCTCGGATGAGACCGCCCGGTCCAGGTCGCGCACGACCCCGGCCACGAGGGCCGGGTCCTGGTCCGCCCGACGGTGACAGGGGGAAGCCGGTGTGAGGTGCCCCGGGGGGGGCGCGTCAGCGGACGACGAGCGACCCGAGGGTAACCACGCGGCGCGCCTGAGGCACGTCCGACGCCAGGATGTGGAGGCGCCGGCCCGTGGACGGGAGCCACACCCCGACGCGTAGCGGGTAGGTGCCTGCCGCCGTGTCCGGAGGAACCGTGATCGTGACGGTTTGGCGGACGCGCTCGCCGGCGGCCCAGTAAGAGGATCCGTACTTGCCCACGATCTCGTCGTGGTTCCCGCCACCGGGCAGTCCCACGACGTGGAGAAAGACCCAGTAGTCGTAGGAGGTGGGCTGCAGGAGGCGCCAATGGTAGGTGAGTCGCACCCTTTCCCCGGGGAGGGCCTCGGGCGGGTCGTCGACGCCGAACAGCTCGAGCTCCTTGCCGAAGAGGATCCGAACTGACCGGCTCGGGATGGGCTCCGGCCGGGCGCGGATCGCGGCGGCCTCGGCCGGTCGCCCCAACTGTTCGAGCGCTTCGGCCCACGCGGCCTGTCGCCCGGACCGCCACGGGACGTCCGGCTGGGCGTCGAGCAGCTGGGTCAAACGAACGACCTCTTGCCACGCGCCGTCCTTCTGCGCCCGGTGGAGGAACCAGTCCGGCCCGTGCCACCAGCCGGCCCACACCAGTGCCGACGCATAGGTCTGCTGAGCCTCCTCCCAGTCCGGCACCGCCGCCAGTGCATCGTTCGCTGCGGCGAAGACCGCACCCCAGCCGACCTGAGCGCGACGGTGTTCGAAGGTGGCGGGCGCGCGCAGGGGATGCGGTCCGGTCGGATCGTCCATCCAGTGGTCGAGCTCACGGGTCGTCGTCGTCAGCGCCGCCATCGCCGCCGCCGGCGGCGACCACGGGAACTCGGCAGCCTCGTACACGAAGAGCTCCGAGAGGCTCCACTGCGCGGGCCACGGGGCCCCGATGTTCGTGAGCCGCACGTAGCGACTCCGGCGCGGCGTGAAGCGGACGATGATCCGGCCGCTGTCGTCGAGCCGGGGGTGACCCTTCCACCAGTAGATGCCGGTGAGTACGTCCTCGTCGTTCGCCACCGTCTCCCAGCGCCGGCCGTCCTCGGAGGTCTCGACACGGAGGCCGGGAGGCGTGTCGGTGGGCCATGGGGCGGAGAGGAGGCTCACCTGGGTGATCGGCCGGGCCTGGCCGAGGTCGAGCTCGATCCATTCGCCGGGGCGCTTCGGGACCGCCCAGCGTGTCCAAGCTCGACGGTCGAAGGCCAGGGCGGCGTCCTCGGTGGCCGACGATGCGCGCGCTCGCCAGCCCGTCGACGGAATCGGACGGATGCGCGGGTCGGGCGGGACGAAGTGATGGAAGATGACGTAGTCGCCCACGATGGTTTTCTGAGCCGTGCCACCGATGCGCTCGAGCGCCCGGGCCATCTCGCTTGGATCGGGCACTTTCAAAACGCGGTGCGTGACTATCGCCACCGTTTCGGGGGCCTCCACAGCGTTCACCGTCCGGAGCGCGGCGTAGTTCCGGAGGCCGAAATAGTCTGTGCAGACGATGCGCTCCGTCGACTCGAAGCTGAGCACCTGGGCGATGCGGCCGTGGGCATAGCAGGCCGTGGTGCCGAGCGCCTCCAACTCGGCGATGGCCGCGTCGACGGGTCGGGCCGGCTCCCTCGCCCCGGCGCGGACGAATGCGACGTGCGTGACCAGATTGAAGGTGACCAGCGCGCCCGCCAGGGCGACCGCCGTCACGCGCCCGGCGCGCCCGAGGTGGGCCAGGCGCGCGAGCACGGCCACCACGAGGAGGGGGAGCGGCCCGAAGAAGGTGAGCGAGTAGCGCATGACCCCGGAGGTCCCGAACCACGTGAGCAGCTGGGCCGCCACGGTGAGCCAGAACGCCAGGGCCACCAGGTCGAGCGGCTCGCGCCAGGGCCGTTCCCGGCGGATCAGGCGCCGGCCCCAGACCATGAGGCGGCTCGCGGCCAGCGCGACGGCCGGGACATACACCGCGACGACGACGACCCAGCCGAGCGTGCTCGCCCACGACGGCAGCGGGGCGGCGCGGGAGTCCCAGTAGGTATCGCGGACCGACCGCGCGAGAGCGCCAGCGACGTTCTGGACACGAACCGTGAACTGGGGCAGCGTATCGCCCCACGTGAGGAGATGATGGAACGTCGCCCACTCGTGTCGTACGTTCCACAGCCAGAACGGCAGACTCGCCAGACCGAACAGGCCGAGCGCCGCATAGGGCCCGGGTCCGGCCAGGACGCCCGGCCGCGCGACCAGGAGCCCGGCGGCGGCCCCGCCGAGCAGCATCGCCGCCATCGGGCTCGTCCACCACGCGAGCCCGGCCGCCAGACCGAGGACGACCCAGGCCCACCCCTGACGGCGCCCTGGAAGGGGATCCACCAGGCGGACCGCGGCTGCCAGCGTCAGCGTCCCCAGCGCGAGCGCCACGCCCTCCGCATGAGAGGAGAGCTGCATGAAGGTCAGGAAGATCGGGGGCAACGCGACCTGGACCCCAGCCAGGAGTCCCCACCGCTCGCCGGCGATGTGCCGGCCGATGCGCCAGGCGGCCCAGACCCAGAACACCGAGACCCAGGCCGTTCCCAAGCGGAGCGCAAGCGTGGACGGGCCGAAGACGTAGAACGCGGCCGCGGCGAGGTACGCGTCGACCGCCCCGAGGTAGGGTTGTCCCCAGTAGAAGACCTGCGGGACTCCTCGCAGAATGTCGAGGCTCATCAACCCCGTGAGGGCCTCGTCGTAGTACGTCTCGCGGAGGGGGGGGCTCAGGGCGATGACGAGCCGGACGAGGGCGAACATCGCCGCGAGGCCCACGGCGGGGGCGATCGCCCGCGCCAGCTCGACGCGGGAGAGATCGAGCGGCCGCCGGCGCGCGGTGCCCGCCCGGGGCACGGGTTTCGGCGTAGCCGTGCCGCCGAGCGAGATGGTCCGCATTGCGGACGCATAGTAGGAGACGCGGCGGGGCTTCGAAATCCGGGAAACCCCGCTCGATGTCGGGGAAAGCCTCGCGGGGTTCTAGGACGTCGAGCCGGCCTCGCCGCCGAAGAGGCCGCTGTCCAACGCGTACCGCACGAGCTCCGCGCGGCTCTGGAGCCCGAGCTTCTCCACCAGGCGCGCGCGGTACGTCTCGACGGTCTTGACCGAAAGCCCCAGGTGGTCCGCGATCTGCTGGTTGGTGTAGCCCTGGGCCACCAGCTCCAGGACCTCACGCTCCCGCTGACTCAGGGGGGTCGGCAGGCTGGCGCCGATCGCCCCGCGGCGGCGCAGCCCACTCTGCACGACGCTCGCCGCGAGCGCCGGATCGAGCGCCGTCCGCCCTCGGTACACGTCCCGGATTGCGGCGAGAAGAGCGGAGTCCGCGGCCCGCTTGACGACGTACCCCGAGGCGCCGGCGGCGAGAGCCGCCCGAAGGTAGGCCGGCATGTCGTGCATCGTGAGGACGAGCACCCGCGTGGCCGGTGCCGCCTCGCGAATGCGCTCGATTGCCTTGATGCCGCTGGAGCCGGGCATGCTGATGTCGACGAGCGCCACGTCGGGCCGAAGCGCCGCGGCCTTCCGCACGGCCTCGTCCCCGTCACTCGCCTCGCCGACCACCTCCAGGTCCCGCTGGCTGCCGATGAGCATGCGCAACCCCGTCCGGAGGACGGCGTGGTCATCCGCGATGAGGATCCGAATCCTTGCCATCAGCGCCTCCGAAGACCGGCACTCGGACATAGATGGTGGTGCCTTCGCCAGGTGTCGACTCGATCGTCACCGTGCCGCCAAGCAAGGCCGCGCGCTCCCGCATGCCGTGGAGCCCCAGGTGCGCCCAGGCGGCCGGCGTGCGGAGGGTCCCCTCGACGTCGAAGCCGCAGCCGTCGTCCGACACGATGGCCTGGACCACGTCCCGGCGCCGTTGGAGGACCACGTTCGCGGCACGGGCGCCCGAGTGCTTCGCCGTGTTCGTCAGCGCCTCCTGGATGATCCGATAGAGAGCCGCCTCCACGGCGGGCGGCAGGCGCTCGAGGCCGAAGCCCACGGCGCTCACGTCGACGGCGATGGTGCGCATCTGGGCGTAGTCGAGGGCCAGCTGATCGACGGCCGGCACGAGGCCCAGCTCGTCGAGGACGCCCGGGCGCAAGCCGCGGGCGAGGCGGCGGACCTCGTCGAGAGTCCGCGCCGTCACTCTGCGCAGCTCGGCCACCTGCTCGCGGGCGGCGTCCAGGTTCGGCGCCTCCGCGAGCGTGCGGAGCCCCACCAGCAGCGAGGTCAGCGACTGCCCCGTCTCGTCGTGGAGCTCGCGCGCGAGGCGGCGCTGCTCCTCCTCCTGGGCGGCGGTCACCTGCTCGAGCAAGCGCGCACGGACCTCGGCATGGCGGCGGCGCTCGGTGACATCGTGGGTCACGACGGAGTACCCAACGAACCGCCCCTCCCCGTCCCGGACGGCCGTGACGAGCACCTCCGCCCAGAACCGGCTCCCGTCCTTGCGGATGCGCCAACCCTCTTCGACCGCGCGGCCCTCAGTCGCCGCCCGCTCCAGGGTGCGAGCGGCCCCGCCCTGGCGGGCTTCCTCCGGGAGGTAGAACTGCGCAACGTGCTGGCCGACGACCTCGTCCGCAGTGTACCCCGCGAGGCGCTCGGCGCCAGCGTTCCAGCTCTCGACCTTCCCGGCACGGTCGAGCATGTAGAAAGCGTAGTCGCGCACGCCGTCGACCAGCAGACGGAACCGTCCCTCTGCCGTCTCCGCGTCACGTCGCGCGCGTTGCTCGGCGCCGAAGAGGCGCGCCCGGCCGATGGCCGTCGCGATCCGGTCCGCGACGAGCTCGAGGAGACGGGCGTCGTCCGGCGTGAAGCGGCGCGGGGACAGGCTGCCGACGTGCACGACGCCGATCCCGCGGTCGTCGAGCACCAGCGGTGTCCCGAGGAGGGTGTGGAGCCCCTTGGCCCGCAGGATCGGGCTCACGACCTCCGCGGCGCTGACGTCTTCGATGACCATCGTGGCGCCCCGGGCCGCGATTTTGCCCGCGATCCCGCGTCCGAAGGGGATCCTTATGTCGAGCTTCACCTCCTCCTCGAGGCCGTGTGCTGCACGCACCGCCAGCTCCGTTCCCTGGTCGTTGAGCAGGAGGATGACGACCGTGTCGGCGGCCATGGCCTCCCGGACCCGCCCCAGGAGCTCGGGGAGGAGGTCGTCGAGGTGCAGGTGCGTGAGCGCCGTGTCCGTCACGCGCTGCACGGCCCTGACCTGGTGCGCCGCCGCCTCGAGCGCCAGGCGCGCCCCTTGCTCGCTGGCGGCCAGGGTCTGGGCGCGAGCCTCCGTGCGGCGGAGGGCCCCGCTCACGACGCAGATGACCAGCGCTTCCAGCCCGAACACACCCAGACGGGTGACCACCGCCGCGCTCAGGGGGGTTGCGTCGGCCCCTGAGCCCACGAGCGCCCTTACCCCGACGAACGCTCCCACGAGGCTCGTCAGAAGCCCCGGCCCGAGCCCCCCGTACCACGCGCTGAGCATGACCGCGCCGAGGTAGAGCGGGAAGTCGCCTCGGTCGACGTACGGCTCGAGCGGGTAGGACAGAACCCAGGCCAGACCGGAGGCTACGGCCGCGAGCAGGTATTCCCGAACGGCCCTCGTTCGCGTGCGCTCTGCCGGACCGGCGCCGGGGGCCGGGGGGGTGTCTATCGGGGCAGGTAGATGTCCGGCCACTGATCGTTCCCCGGGTGGTGCGTCAAGCGGACCGCCTCGCTCACCGGGTGACCTATCTGCCAGACGAAGATCTCGTAGTCGGCGCGGTCATGCTCGTGCCCGCTCGCCGCTGCCCCCCAGACGAGCCATTGCCCGTCATTCGAGACCCTCGGGAAGTACTCGTGGCTGTAGGCCCCCGGCAGATCCATGAACACGCTGCGCGGCCGGCCGGGCCCCCCGGTCACGATCTGGGTACCGCCGTTTCCCTGGGCCTCTATCCAGAGGAGCGCCTCCGACCCGGGCACCCAGGTGATCTGGCAGGCCTGGCCCGGAGACAGCCGGGTGACCGCCCTCGTTCCGAGATCCACGACCGCCACACCGCCGTACTGGCGGCTCCGCACGGTCACGGCCAGCCGCGTTCCGTCGGGGGCAAGCTCCGGAGTCTCCATCCCGCCCCCGATCCCCTCGGTTGTCGCGCCGTCCAGCAGAACGGATTCGCGCCCGCTGCCCCCGCCGGCAAGATCCAGCCGGATCACCTGGGCGCCTCGCAGGAAGATGATCGCGTCCCCGCCGGGCGCCCATTGCGGCGAGTAGCCCCCTCGTGCGAGCAGTTGTTCGCCCGTGCCGTCCGCGTTGATGACGTATACATCCCAGGCGGTCGGGTCACGCGGGCTCACGTACTCCCGCTGGCTCCGCATGAAGAGGATCCGCCGCCCGTCCGGCGAGAAGCGTGAGAAGAACTCGACCTGCGGCGTGTTCGTGAGCCGCCGCACCATCCGGGTCCGCAGATCCAGGAGGTAGAGCTCGTGGTTGCCGGTCCGGTTCGAGGACCAGACCACGAGCCCGGCAATCCGGCGCGCGAGCGTGTCCACCGCGTCGCGCTCCGCTCCGTTCAGACCCGCCAGCCGGACTTGGCGGGGTACGCGGGGCGGGAACACGCTCGCCAGGAGCCGCTCCGGTAGGTTCGCTGCGGTGGCCAGCGAGTGCGGCAGGTGCGGACTCACCCGCGGCAGGGCCAGCGCGACGCCGACAAGTCCGGCGATGGCGAGGCCGGCAACGATCAGCCGACGACGCATGCTCTCGCCAGTATCGCACGGGCTCCGGGCGGCGCTTGGCGACGGAACCTTCGAGGCGGTGGATGGGCCCCGTGCGGGGCGCGCCGACGCGGGGATGCCGGGGGGCACCACGGCGCGGGGCAGTCGTGCGCTCAGACGGCGGGCCGGCGGTAGTGTCGACCGAGCTTGCCTTCATCGGCGATGACGACGGGCGGCCAATCCACCCATCGTTCGAGATACTCCTTCACCGTTCGGGCCTCGGCCCAGAGCCGATACTCGGCGTCGGCGATGACTGACTCAGCCAGGCACGCATATTCCACGTATCCATCCGAGCGGGTGAGGTCGAGCTCCGTGAAGTCGGTCGGCTGGAACGCCCGGACGTGCAGCACGGTCTCGTTCTCCGGTCCGAAACGGAACGCCTTGGCGATGTGGGGGAACGCGCAAACGAAGCCGACGCCTTCGACGCCGGCTCGCTTGAGCCCGCCGAGGACGGTATCCCGCTCGCGCCCGCACCGGTCCCACTCGTACCGCCCGGGATGCTGCCGGCCCGTGATGTCGATGAAGTAGACCTTGAAGACGTGCGGACCGTTCTCGTAGACGGCGCGACCCGCGGATCGCGCCGCGTAGCCCTGGCAGGACTCGATCGGCTGCATCCGCTACACTCGGTCCAGCGCCTGGCCGAGATCCGCGACCAGGTCGTCGGCGTCTTCGATGCCCACCGCGTAACGCACCAGCGAGTCCCGGATCCCGATCTGGAGACGCTCCTCCGTGGTCAGCTCGTAGAAGCTCATCAGCGCGGGCTGCTCGATCAGGCTCTCGACGCCGCCGAGCGACGGGGCGATCCGCGGGATCCGGCAAGCGTCCACCAGCCGGGAGGCGGCGGCGAGGTCGCCCCGTACCTCGAAGGAGACGACGCCCCCGAAGCCCTTCATCTGGCGCCGCGCCAGGTCGTGCTCCGGGTGGCTCTTCAACCCGGGGTAGTGCACGCGCTCGATCTTCGGGTGCGCCTCGAGGAACTCCGCCACGCGCTGCGCGTTCTCGTTCTGGCGGGTGACGCGAAGCGCCAGCGTCTTGATGCCGCGGATGAGGAGGTAGGCGCCGAGGGGATCGGGGACAGCGCCGGTCACCGAGTGGAGCTCGCGGATCGCCCCGACCAGGTTGCGGCTGCCCAGGACGACGCCCGCCATCAGGTCGTTGTGGCCGCCGAGGTACTTGGTCGCGGAGTGGATCACGAGATCGACCCCGAACTCGAGCGGCCGCTGGTTGATTGGCGTCGCGAAGGTGGAGTCAATGGCCGTCTTCACCCGATGGCGACGCCCGATCTCGGTGAGACGCTCGAGATCGACGACGCGGTTGTACGGGTTCGTCGGCGACTCGCTGAAGACGAGGCGGGTCGTGCGGCGGATCGCGTCCTCCATCCGCTCGTAGTCACCCGCGGGCACCGTTGTGACCTCGACGCCGTACCGACGCAGCACCTGGTTCAGGAACTGCCGCGTGCGCCGATACGCGTCGTCGGTCACGACCACGTGGGCGCCCTTGGAGAGCATCGCGAAGAGCGTCGTGGTGATGGCGGCCATGCCGCTCGAGAAGAGAAGGCCTTCCTGGGCCCCCTCCAGGGCGGCGAGCTTCCGCTCGGCGACACGTTGGGTCGGATTGCCGTACCGGCCATACTCGTCGCGCTCGACGCGGCCCTCGAAGTGGTCCGCGATCTCCCGGCTGTCCCGGAACGCATACGTCGCCGTCTGCACGATCGGCGACGTCAGCGCGCTGGCTAGCTTCTGGCGCGGCTCGCCGCCGTGGACCGACTGGGTGCTCGGGCCGGGCTCTGGGCCGCGCTCGCCGCCGGCCGCGGCGGGAAGCCCAGGTGAGGGAGGCGGAGCGGGATCCCGGCGTTGTCGCGAGCTGGCCAAATCAGGCCTCCATGAGCCGCATCTTGTCCGTGTGCCGGCGAATCGCGTCGTGCACGAGCCCGGCGTCGGGCCCGATCTCCAGGGGCCGGTTGGCACGCCTGGATGAAAGCCCCGAGATCAGCCCCAGGTGGTACGCTGTCTTCTGCTCGGCGAACTTCAGACCGTGGGCGGTGGAGATCACGACCACCCGCTGGTTCGAGCGGATGACCTTGCGTTCGACCAGCTTCCGGAGGACGGCGAGGGCGACGCCGGTGTGCGGGCAGTTGAACATCCCGGTCCGGTCGGCCCGAGCCGCCTCGTCAGCGAGCTCCGACTCGCTGGCCTGCTCGACGACCCCGTTGAACTGACGCAGTACCTTGACGGCGCGCTTGTAGCTGACGGGGTTGCCGATCTGGATCGCGCTGGCGAGCGTCTTCTCCGCCTGCACCGGCCGAAACGTCTCGAAGTTCGTCAGGTACGAGAGGTAGAGGGGGTTGGCGTTCTCGGACTGCGCCACCGCGATGCGCGGGAGCTTCTGGATGAGCCCGAGCTCCTTCATCATGAGGAAGCCCTTGCCGAGCGCGCTGGTGTTGCCGAGGTTGCCGCCCGGGATCACCACCCAGTCGGGAACCTCCCAGTCGAACTGCTGCACGAGCTCGATCGAGACGGTCTTCTGACCCTCTAGGCGAAGGCTGTTCATCGAGTTGGCGAGGTAGATCGTCCGCTCCTTGGTGATCTCCTGGACCAGCGCCATGCATCCGTCGAAGTCGGTGTCCAGTGCGAGGACGAGCGCCCCGTTCGCGAGCGGTTGCACCAGCTGCGCGGGCGAGACCTTGTTGCGGGGGAGCAGGACCACGGCAGGGATCCCGGCGGCCGCGCAATAATTCGCCAGTGCGGCGGAAGTGTCCCCGGTGGACGCGCAGGCAATGGCGGTGATCGAGTCACCCTCCTTGATCATCTGCTTGACGACCGAGACGAGCACCGTCATCCCGAGGTCCTTGAAGGACCCGGTGTGGGAGTTGCCGCACTGCTTGACCCAGAGGTCCTCGACCCCGAGCATCTTGCCGTAGCGGTCCGCCCACAGGAGGTTGGTCCCTCCCTCGTAGGTCGAGACGACGCTCTCGTTGTCGATGAAGGGGACCACCCACTCCTTCTTGCCCCACACGCCGGAGCCGTAGGGGAACACGTTCCGGCGGTAGCGGTCGTCGAAGAGCTGCATCCAGGCCGCGGCCGACCGGCGCCGGAGGGGCTCCAGGTCGTGGACCACGTCGAGGAGGTCGTTGCACGTCGGACAGCGGTAGATGATCTCGAGCAGGCTGTACCGGCCGGGGCAGCCGTTGACGCATTCGAACCAGGCGCTGTACTCGCTCATAACACACCCTCTCGGGAGCCGTCGAACCGTCCTATGGTCCCACGGTGGGGCGGGCTGGCTCAACTCCCGCCGGGGTGCCTCCGCACGGGTCTCCGAGGGGATCGGGCGGACCGATGGCCCCGGGGGGGTCGCGTATTGTCGTCATACGGGGCTCAGGGGTAGACTCCTGCTGCCGAATACACTCTTGCCCGTCGGGGTCTAAGGGGATGCGGTGGCGACAATGACTCCCTCCTGCTGGCTCGTCCGACGTCGACTGGGCGCCTACCAGGACGGCGAACTGTCCCCCGGGGCCCGGAACCGGGTCTCGGCCCATCTCCGAGGATGCGCAGCCTGTGGTCGGGAGCTCGCAGCTCTCGGTCGGCTCCGGAGCGCCCTGACGCTGGACGCGGCCGACCCCCCCGAGGCCGTCTGGACGGCCTTCTGGCCTCAGGTGCGCGCCCGGATTGTCACGACGGCGGCGGCCCCGGAGCCGGTCTGGTGGCAGGCCTGGGGAGGGGTGAGGATCCAGCCCAGGCTGGCCCTGGGGCCGGCACTGGCGGCCGGCGCCTTGGCCGTGCTGGCAGTGGTGGCACCCTGGCAGCGGGCGCCCCAGCAGGCGCCGACGCCCTCGTCGGCACCCGTCGCTGGCGGGCTGGACATCGCGGGCATCCACCCGGCAGCCCTGGATCAGGTCGTCATCCAGTCGATCGAGACCGAGGACCCCGACGTCCCGATCATGGTCTACGCGAGCCCAGAGTCGGACGTCACCGTGCTCTGGGTCTTCGGACTCCCGCGGACCGACGCTTAGAGGAGCCCCCCAGCCGGTCTCAGCGCTTCCGGATCCGGGCGAGCTCTTCCTTAGCCTGGGCCGCCTCCTCCGTGGACGGGAACTGGTCCAGCAGGAACTGGAGGCGGGCCTCTGCGAGCTGGAGTTGGCCGAGCTCCACGAGGGCCAGGGCCTCCTTGTAGAGCGCGGCCGGAACCCGGTCACCGCGGGGGTAGACGATCACTACCCTCCGGAACTCCTGGACCGCCCGCTCGAGCTCCTGGACCGCCCGCTCGGATTCGCCCCGGGCCTGGTGGCCGCGCGCCATGCTGAAATGCGACTCGCCGATCCAGTACTGGGCTTTCTCGGCCAGGGCTGTGCCGGGGTAGAGTCGGATGTACTCCCGGAACGCGGCGATCGCCAGGTTGTAGTGCCCCCGGGTGAAGTCGATGTAGGCCGTCTGGTAGAGATCGCTCGCCTGGGTGCCGGGCGCGGCCGGGCGCTGGGCGACCGCCGCGGGCGGGGGCGCCGGTGCGGCGGCCCCGCTGCCCGCCGGTGTCCCGACCGCCTCGAACTGGAGGGCCAGCGTGTCCAAGCGACGGCGGAGCTCATCGACCCGGCCCTGAAGCTGACCCGCCTCCCGCCCAAGCTCGTCCAAGCGCGTGCCCAGGCGCGCCATGCCGCGCTGGACCTCGGTCAGCGTCTGAGTCGTCCGACGATCGGTTGCCTGGATCTCGGTCAGGAGGGCGGAGCGGCTTCCTTGGACCTCCTGCTCCACCCGCAACAGATCAACTCGGAGTCGGTCGAGATCCTCGTGGAGGAGGGGAGCCGCCTCCGGAGCGCACCCTGCGAGGAGGGCGATCGCCCCGGCAACGGTGGTGAGCCGGCCCCCCGGCCTCCACGACACCACTCGGCGGGCTATTGCTTGACGAGGAAATGGGCCCTGCGGTTCTTCGACCAGCACGACTCCGCCTTCTCGGTGCAGGTCGGGCGCTCCTCGCCGTAGCTGATGACGGTAATCCGACCCGCGTCGATGCCGACCGACACGAGATAGTCGCGGGTCGCCTTCGCACGCCGCTCCCCGAGCGCGAGGTTGTACTCGTTGGTCCCGCGCTCGTCACAGTGCCCCTCGATCAGGAGCAGGGCGCCCTGGTTCGTCTTCAACCACTTGGCGTTCTCGTCCAGGGTGCCCTTGTCCCCGGCCCGGACGTCATAGCGATCGAAGTCGAAGTAAACGTCGCGGAGCGCGGCACTCTCCACGAACTCCTTCGGCGACGGAAGTGACGGGATCGTCGTGCCCGTTGCGGCGGCTCCACCCGCGCCGGCGCCAGCGCCCGCGCCGCCGGCTCCGGCTGCCCCCGCGCCACCACCGGCGCCGGCTCCCCCGGCTGCCATGCCGCCGCCCGAGCCTGGCCCGCTACCCATCGCGCCGCCGCCGGCGCCCGCGCCGGCCCCGCCTGCTCCGCTACCCGCCCCCCCCGATACGGTGGGGCCAGCCCCGCCGCCGGGGCCGGTCCCCGCCTGCGGCGCGGGTTTCTTCGGACACCCCGTCAAGACCACGGACGCAGTGAACAGCGCGAGCACGGTGAACGTCGTCTGCCAGGGTCTCCGGGTCATACCACGCTCCTTTCGCTGATGGGGCTCCGTCGATACCTCACTGCGGTCGCGGCGACCACGTGGGGCTGGACGCCTCACCCCGGTCTCGAGTGAGTGGCTGCTGCTCGGTGCCGTCGACCAACATCGTATAGAGCTGAGCCCGGCCGCCGCGGGTCGACGAGAACACGATGTGACGGCCGTTCGGCGCCCAGGAGGCCGCCTCGTTGCTGCCGTTGCCCTGCGTCAGGGCTCGGGCGTTGGAACCGTCGGGGTTGATCGCCCAGAGATCGAACCCACCGGACGACCGGCGGGTGAAGACGATGGTGTCCCCCCGGGGCGACCACCGCGGCTGCGTGTCGTACGAGCCCCCGAACGTGAGCCGTCGGGCATTCGTTCCCTCGGCTCCTATCACCCAGATCTGGGGCGACCCCGAGCGATCCGAGGTGAAGGCGATCTCGCGGCCGGTCGGCGACCAGGTCGGGTCCGTGTCGATTCCTCGGTTGTTGGTGAGCTGCCGGAAGTCCGAGGTCCCCACGCGCAGCGAGTAGATGGCCGGGTTCCCCCCCTTGGAGAGCGTGAGGGCGATGACCCGCCCGTCCGGCGCCCAGGCCGGGGCCGTGTTGATCCCTGGCCAGGCGGACATGAGCTCGGGCTCCTGCCCGCGGCGCCGCGGGTTGAAGGGGTAGACTCGGAAGAGATACGGGTACCCCTTGAAGAATGAGGTGAACGCCACCGACGAATCGGTCGGGCTCCAGGCCGGCGACAGGGACGTGCTGCGCAGGTTCGTGAGCTGGGCGTTGTTGAACCCGTCGTAGTCGATCATCACCAGCTCTTTGGTCGCGCCGATCTGTGACACGTACGCGATCTTCGTCTCGGCGATGCCCCGCTCGCCCGTGAACTGGTAGACCACCTCGTCGGCGATCCGGTGCGCGAGCCGCCGATGATCGGCGAGGGGCTCCACCCAGAACATCTTGGAGGCGATGAGCCGGAACTCCGGATTCGTCAGGTCGTAGAGCCGGAACTCGATCGTGAGTCGCTGACCGTCAATCCGCATGAGCCCGTGCATCGCGGCGTGAGCCCCGGCCTGCTGCAGGCGCGCGAACTCCTGTCGGATGCCGTCCTGCGTGGCGGGCAGGGCTGGGGTGTTGGCGACTGCGAAGAGCGCCGAGAACCGGAGATCGTTGCCGATGATCTCCGGCACGCCCCGCGCGAAGTTCCCCTCGTCCGGTGCCGCGGTGAGCCGGGTGAACTCGGGAATCGCGATCCCGAGCTTCTTGGACCCGCCCTGGGTCACGTTCAGGAAGACCTCGACCCCCTGGGAATGCGAGGGCGTCGGGAGGGGCAGCGCCCCAGCCAGGACGGCCAGCAGCACTCCAGCGAGGAGTCCGAGCCAGCGCGGCATCGTCATCCTACCCAGGCTGGAACTCGAAGCCGAAGTGCACGCGGAGCATTGACGCCTTGAACTCGGGCGGCAGCGGCGGGAACGGGCTCGCCTCGGTCACGGCGCGAAGAGCCGACTGGTCGTAGAGGGCGTTCCCCGAGCTGCGCTCCACCACCGGCTCCCGAACCTGGCCGTCTCGCTGGATCTCGAAGAGCACGATCACCCGCTCGCCCCCGGTCGCTGCGGCGCGCGGCGGCGACCATCGTTCCCCGATCTTCGACTGGATGAGCCGGAGGTAGTAGGTGAACGGGAAGTCGCTGGCGTCGACGGCGATGCTACCTGTCGAGGTGGTCGCCGCGTTGGGCCGGCCGAGGCGTATCGGCTCCACGCCGGCGCGAGTAGTCGAGGCGACCGGCGGCGCGGCCGGGGTCGCGGGAGCCGTGGGCGGCGCGGCGATCCGCGGGGGGTCCGGCAGCCGCGGCGGCGCGGCTGGGGGCACGGGCGCCGCGACCGGCGGGGTCACGGGCGGTGGGGGGAGCAGGGTTCGCTCGGTCGCCCGGGGCACCGGCGGCGGGAGGGTAGGGTTCTCCTTCTCAGCGCGTCGGGGCAGGGCGAGATCCGAGGGCTCGAGCGTCTTCGGCCGGACCGCGGCAACTTCGGGCGCGCGGGGCGGCGGCGGTGGCTCGACGACCCGCTCCGGGGGTCGCTCCGGACGGGGCGGCTCGGGGCGCGCTGCCTTCGGGGGGGCCTTCTCCTCCACCTTGGGCGCGGGTGGGGTCGGTCGCGGCGCCTCTGGCGCCCGAACGGTCGGCGCCGGCGGGTTGGCCGCGGGGCTCCCGAGCGAGGGCGTGGCCGGGACGAGGTTGACGATGTACACCTTCGACTGGTCGATCCGGGAGCCAAGGAAGGCGGACAGCGCGAGGGCGGCGCCGAAGCACAGCATGTGGCCGAGAAAGGACACCGCGAGGAACCCGTAGGGTGGGGGGTCTTCAGGGAAGGTGATGAAGCGGCGAGGAACTCGGTACACGACGGGCGCGGCCATGACCTACTCCCGCCTCGGTAGCGGCTCGGTGACCATGCCGACCCGCTCGACCCCGGCGCGGCGCACCCGGTCCATGGTCTCCACGACATGCCCGTAGGCGAGATCCTTGTCGGCCTTGATGAAGAGCGTCCGGTCCGTCCGGTCCCGGAGGAGGTCGCGCAACCGGGTTTCCAGGTTGGCGAGCGGGAGCGGACGCTCGTTGAGGTAGAGGAGACGATCCTTGGTGATGGTCAGAACCAGGCGCTCCTCTACCGCCGTGGGTTTGCCCCCGCTGCGCGGCAGGTTCACGTCGATGCCACGGTACATCATGGGCGCCGTCAGCATGAAGATGAGGAGCAGGACCAGGACAACGTCGACGAGAGGAATGACGTTGATCTCGGCCAGGGTGCTGCGAGTGCCGGCACCCTCCGCGCCGGCATCGGCCTTGATCGCCATCCTAGAAGGGCTTTGCGCTCCGTACGAGCCGGCGCTCGACCAGATTGGCCAGCTCGAGCGCGAAGTTTTCCATCTCGGTTGTCCAGTGACGCACCCGCCCGACGAAGTAGTTGTACCCGACGACGGCCGGAATCGCGGCGGCCAGTCCGGCCGCGGTGGCGACCAGCGCGCCCGAGATGCCCGGCGCCACTACCGCCAGGCTCGCCGATCCCTGCGTGCCGATGGCCTGGAACGAGTTCATGATGCCCACGACCGTCCCGAGCAGACCGATGAACGGCCCGGCGCTGGCCGTCGTCGCCAGGAACGCGAGGTAGCGCTCCATCCGCTCGATCTCGCTCGTGTGCACACGCCGCATGGCCCGCTGGACCGACTCCAACCGATCCGGCGAGATACCCTCCTCGCCCGGCTCGGGGATACCATCCATTACGTCCGGCGGCGGCGCCCCGGTCGCCGAGAGCTCCTGGTACGCCGCGAGGTAAACGCGACCGAGCGGGCTCTGGCGGAGCCGCTTGGCGCCGGAGGCCACGAGCGAGAGGCGGCGCGACTCGCGGTAGGTCTTGAGGAAGCGCGCGCTCTCACCGCTGATCAGACGGAACTGGAGCGCCTTGTGGAGGATGATCGCCCAGGAAATCACCGACATCGAGAGGAGGATGACCAGGACGGCCTTCTCGAGGGCCCCGATATCGGCGAGAATCTCGCCGAAACCGCCAAGACCAGTAAGCCCGGGCACGACGCTCAGACCCTCGAATCCTTCCAGCGCCCTTTGAGCACTCAGACCTCCTGGAACGTTTCGGCCATCATACCCAGCGGCTCGGAACAGTGTCAAACAAATTTGCGATTTTGCGAATGGTTCCGACACACTCGGGGGCTTTTCGTTTGACACCCCGGAGCGCCATGGGGTAATAGGGAGCCGTGTTCCGGTCCCCTGGGCCCATCGCCCTCTCGTTTCGCCTTCCCGCCGATCTCCCGCTGGTGGGCGGCCTGTCCGTGTCGATCCGCTGGTACGGCGTGCTGATCGCATCGTCGATGGCGCTCGGGCTCTGGCTCGCTGCCCGTGAGGCCGCGCGCCGAGGCGAGTCCCCCGACGACCTCCTCAAGGCAGCGGAGATTGCCCTGATCGGCGGCCTGGCCGGGGCCCGGCTCTACTACGTGCTCTTCAACCTCGACTACTACCAGACGCAGCCGTGGTGGCGGATGTTCGCGGTATGGGAAGGCGGTCTCGCGATCCACGGGGGGCTCATTGCGGGGTTGCTTGCCGGCGGCGCCTACGTCTGGGCCAAGGGGTTACCGCTCCTCACCTATCTGGACATCGTGGCGCCGTCCCTCCCGCTCGGGCAGGCGATCGGGCGATGGGGCAACTTCTTCAACGAGGAGGCGTTCGGGGGGCCGACCGAGCTGCCTTGGAAGCTCTTCATCTCGGAACCCCGCCGGCCGCCGGCCTTCGTGGACCACCAGTACTTCCATCCGACCTTCCTCTACGAGTCGCTCTGGAACGCGGGGACCTTCCTCGTCCTCTACTTCGTGCTCCGGCGGCGGTTTGAGCGGGCACCGGGCGCCCTGTTCCTCGCGTATCTCGGACTCTACTCGCTCGGGCGCTTCTGGATCGAGGGGCTCCGGACCGACAGCCTCATGCTGGGGCCGCTCCGCGTCGCGCAGCTGGTGAGCGTCGCGGCGGTCGTTGTGGCTGCCGTCGGCATCCCGATCCTGCTGCGCCGCCGGCCGGCCTGAGGGCAGCCCGGGGCGCCGACGCGCCATGGGACCGCGGCGGCCGGCCCTGGCTCCCCGGCGGCGGCGCGCGGGTGCGCGGCGCCGCCCGTCTCGCGGCGATGCGGTTGCCTCGGACCCGAGGGCCGCTGGCCTCGCGTTCGCGTGCCTGGGCAGCTCGGGCGCGGTTCCCTCGGCAGCCCGCGACACGACTGCCCTCGTGCTTCGCGCGGGGCGCACCACGTGCCTGGTGGACGTGGGGGGCAGCCCTGTGCAGAAGCTCCGGCGACTGGAAATCGACCCGGTGGGGCTCGCGGCCGTCGTGGTGACGCACACGCATCCGGACCACGTCTACGGCCTACCGGCCCTGGTCCAGTGCCTGCTAATTCTCGGGCGGACGGCGCCGCTGCCCATCTACTGCCGCGTCGAGCACGTTGGCCTCGTGAAGGGCCTCCTCGATCTGTTCGGGCTCTTCGACGAAGGGCTGGAGATGTCCATCCTTCCCGTCGAGCCGCGCCAGGGTGTCCGCGTGCTCGAGACGTCGGACCTCGTGATGACGGCGTCGCCGAACGTGCACGGGAGCATGCCGAACCTGGCGATCCGCGTCGATGCGGGGGCCCGGAGCCTCGTCTACTCGTCGGACACACGGCCGTGTCCCGAGGTCGAAGCCCTGGCGCGGGGCGCCACGACCCTGGTCCACGAGGCGACCTTCGCCCGGCCCAATCCCGCCGAGTGGCACTCCACCGCGCGTGAGGCTGGCGCGGTGGCCCGCGCCGCCGGGGTGGGGCGGCTCTACCTGGCCCACGTCGGCTACCGGGTCCACGGCACGCTTCGAGCCCACGTGGCGGCCGCTCGCGCGGGTTTCGGGGGGGCGGTGGCGATGGCGGAGGAGCTCCGCTGGTATCGGGCTTAGGGCTTCTCGGCCGGCTCGGCCGGATTGGGCGGCTTCGGCGGCGGTCGGCGGTCGAGGCGGTCTTGGCGCCACACGGGCCCGTCGACGCTAGCGCGGCGCGCCTGTCGATCCTCGTCGGCCGGCTCGGCGTCGGCTTCCTGGTCGCCGCGGGGTGCATGGTCCTGATGCTCGACCGCCGCGCGGGCGCCGAGGTCGCGCTGGCGCTCGTCCACATGGCGATCGTCGCGCTGGCGAGCTGGCGGTTCAGCCCCGCGGGGCGCTGGGCGACCGTCGGCCTGGCCACCGCGGGCTGGAGCGCCGCGCAGCTGATGGCGACGGGAGCCGCCGTCACCGACACGCCGCCGGAAGCGCTAGGCTGGCACGTGGGGCTCCGGCTCGCTGCGCTCGGGAGCGTGGCCGCGACCGTCGGGGCGGGGCGCGCCGCCGTCCGGCGGCTCCTCCGGACGGAGGACGCGCTCGCGCTCTCGCTCCTCCGTGAGCGAGATTCGGCCCGCCGGGACCGCCTGACGCGGCTCTGGAACTCCCGCTACCTCCACGAGACGCTCGAGCGCGAGATCTACCGCTGCCGGCGATACGGCCGCCCGTTCGGGCTCCTGGTCGTCGACCTCGACGGGTTCAAGGCTGTGAACGACACGGCCGGCCACGAGGCCGGCGACCGCGTGCTCCAGGTCGTCGGGCGCGTGATCCGCGAGAACTGTCGGGCGACCGACATCCCGGCGCGGCTCGGTGGCGACGAGTTCGCGGTCATCCTGCCCGAAGCCTCGCGCCTGACGGTGCCGCGCTACGCGTTGAAGCTCGTGGACCTCATCGGCCGGGCGCCGCTCCCGCCGGGGCTCCCGCGTGTCACCGCCAGCGTCGGTGCGATCGCGTTCGAGCGCGCCCCGGAGTCGGTGGAAGCCGCTCTCGGGGCCGCCGACGAAGCGATGTACGCCGCCAAGCGCGACGGGAAGAACCGCGTGGTCGTCCATAGCGTGGGTGGGCCGTGAACTTCGTCCTGGACATCGAGACGATCCCACGGGACCTCCGGGCGGAGCCTCGCAAGATCCAGGAATACGTTTGGGAGCGCGCCAACCGGCGGGGAGAGATCGAGGGCGGCGGGGCGGGCCTCGACGACTTCCTGGCCGGTGTCGAGGCCGAGGCGTTCGCCGGCGTGCGGCGCGACCTGGAGCGCTACATGGCGCTCCGTCCCGAGTTCGGCCACGTGATCTGCATCGGCATGGGCCACGACGGCCGGGGACGCGGCGAGCTCGAGACGAAGGCCTTGACGGCCCGGACCGTCGAGGACGAGCGTCGCATTCTCGAAGCGTTCTGGGATGTGGTCCAGAGCGGGCGCGATTGGCGCTTCGTCACCTACAACGGGCTGGCCTTCGACCTGCCCTATCTCATCCGCCGCTCTATATACGTGGGGGTGCCGCCGAGTGCGGGCCTGCCCCTCCGGCCATACGCACCCGACAGCCACTTCGACATCATGCGCATCCTTTCGAACTGGGAGCGGGCGGATGCCGTGCGGCTCGACGTCGTCGCCGATCTGCTCGGGCTCCAGAAGTGGCCTCCCGGGATGGAGGGGTCCCAGGTGCTCGGGCTCTGGCGTGCGGGGCGGTTCGAGGACATCGAGGCCTACTGCCTCGGCGATGTCCGGCTGGCCTACGAGATCTTTCTCCGCGTCGAGCCCTACTTCCGGTAGCTACAGGCCGCGCCCCCAGCGCACCCGCGCGCCGGGTCAGGGGGCGAGGCGGTCCCGGACGAGGGCGATCAGGCGCTCGTACGTCAGAGCCTCGCCGACGCGGGACTCGACCCGGGCCTCGGTCTTGAGGCCCGTCTCGGTGATGACGCAGCAGATCGTGCCGGCTGGATCAAGGGTGCCCTCGGCCAGGAGCCGGCGCGCCGCCGCGAGCGTCGCGACCCCGGTGGGCCCGGCGTAGAGGCCCTCGGTGCGGGCCAGGAGGCGCTGCGCGTCCAGGACCGCCGGGTCCTCGACGTCGGTCGCGAGGCCCTTGCCCTCTCTGAGAAGGCGCAGCACCCACGCCCCCTTCGCCCCGGGGTCACCAACCGCCAGCCCCTCCGCGACGGTGTAGGTGAGGGGAATCGGCCGGAGATCGGTGCCCTCCCGCCACGCCTGGACAATGGGGTTCGCCCGCGCGGACTGCGCGGCCACCAGGAGCGGCAGCTCCCGGATCCAGCCGAGCGCGCGCATCTCGTTGAACGCGCGCCAGCCGGAAATGAACGCCTCCCCGACGGCCACCGGGTAGACCACGACGTCCGGCAGCCGGTACCCGCAGTCCTCGCCGATCTCCCAGGCGAGCGTCTTCTTCCCCTCCTGCTTGAAGACGTTCCTGGAGGCACCGCCGTCGAAGACTGGTTGCTCCTCGATCATCCGGTCCCAGATCGGGATCAGGTCGTCGTAGAAGCCGCGATAGAGGACCAAGTCGGATGCCACCAGTCCCATGTGGGCGAGCTTCGGAGTGGAGGCCTGCTCGTAGCAGAAGATGAGCGCCCGCAGGCCGGCCCGGGTCGCGTAGGAGGCGAGGGACGACCCGGCGTTCCCGGTCGAGACCACGGAGATGGCGCGGTAGCCGAACTGGCGCGCCGCGGCGACCGCGGTGGCCGATGAGCGGTCCTTGATCGTTCCCGTCGGGTTGGCGCCCTCGAACTTGAGGAGAAGGCGCCGCACGCCGAGGACGCGGGCCAGCGCGGGGGCGTCGAGGAGCGGCGTGCCGCCCTCGCCGAGGGAAACGAAGTGCGCGGGGTCCCGGATGGGAAGGATCGGGTGGTATCGCCACACACCCCGCCCGGCGAAGGCGGCGCCCGGGCCCGCCCGGCGAAGGGGCTCGAGGTCATACACGGGCTCGAGGAGCCCGCCGCACCCGGCGCACCCGAGGCGATACGCGAGCGGCTGTGCGGCGCCGCAGTCGATGCACCGGAGGCCGACCAGGCACGAGCTCAGCCCGCTCACGCCGCCAACCTATGGCCCGTCCCGGGGCGTGTCAACGTCCAGGCCGACGAACTCGTCAGGCCCGGTGCGCGAGCGCAACGCCGCCCAGGACTGCCACGGCGCCCAGGGCGAGGGAGAGGGTGAGAGTCTCCTGGCCGGCCAGGACCGCGATCGTGGTGGCGATTAGGGGGATGAGGAACGAGAACAGCACGACGCGGGCGATGGCGGTGCGAGCGAGGGCCATGTACCAAAGGAGGTTCGCCAGGGCGATCGTGCCGGCCGAGAGGTACGCGAGGAGTAGCCACTGACCGCCCGTGAGCGCACTCCAGCGAACGTCCCGGAGCCCGGGCACACCGAACGGCAGCAGCGCGACCACGCCGATGAGGGTGGCCCAGGTCGTGACGGCCAGCGGCGTGGCACGCACGAGCAACCGCTTCCCGACGACGGTGTAGAGCGCCCAGGACAAGCTCGCGCCGAGGCTCAGCAGGTCGCCCAGAGTGGAGGCAGCCCCGTGGCTGGCGCGCATCACAATCAGCACGACCCCCAGGAAGCCGAGCGCGATGCCGCCCGTGCGACGCGCACCGACCGGCTCCCCGTACAGGAGGCGGGCCAGGAGCACCGCCAGCACTGGGCTGAGCGCGACCAGGATGGCCGCGTGACCGGGCGACGTACGATGGACTCCCATCACCAGGAGGCTGTGGAACAGCGTGTTGCCGAAAAGACCCAGCAGCACGACCACGCCCCAGTCGCGAGGCCCAAGGGTGGAGCGGAGCGCCCCCATGGCCATGCCCGCTGCGACCAGGATGGTGGCCGCGACCGCACAGCGGAAGGTGGCGAACGCGAGCGGCGGGAAGAAGGGCTGGGTCGCCTTGATCGCGGGATAGCTCCCGCCCCAGATCAGGACGACGAGGAGGAGGATCGGGACGACGGCGGCGTCGGCCGGCCGGCGTCCCGCGGAACGGCCCCGGTCCGTCAGCGGGTCTTCATGTCCTCCGGGAAGTTGGAGGAGAAGGAGTAGGACTTGACGACGCCCTGGGCGTTGAACGTGACCTCGAGCTGCTTCGAGAGGTCGCCGGCCTTGCCCGAGCCCTTCTGGAAGTAGTACCAGGTCCAGGTCTGATCCCCGTCCTTCATACCGACCTGGGTCGGATCGCCGTACATCCTGAGGAGATCAGCCTTCGTCGTGGCGTTGTTCTTGATCTCCGCGCCCGGCTTGGGAGACGGGAAGTCACGGCCCGTCGACAGCGCGCTGCACGCAGCAAGCGAGACGGCGAACACGAGGAAGGTCGTGAGCGCGGCCGGACGGTGTCGCATCGCGGGCCTCCTGGTCTGAGTTGAACGGCGGCGCTCACTCTAGCCGACCGCCGCGAGGGGTGTCAACGGCGCGAGGTAGCTCTGCGCGTGGCATCTCTCCCTCCACGACCTTGCTGTCCGGGGATCAACCTCGACGTCGCGAAGTGGATCGCCCAGAAGCAGCTCTGCGTGGCCGGGGCGGACACGTGGCCGGTTGAGGTGGTCCCCGGGGATGACCCCAACCGTCCGTTCCAATGCCACCAGGAACTGATCGCCAAGAACGGGATCTACCTCCACGAGAACATGGACCTCTCTGAGCTGGCCAAGGACGGCGTCTACGAGTTTGTTTACGTTCGCGCCCATGCGGATCAAGGGCGCGACGGGCTCGCCTGGCCGGCCAATCGCGATCGTGTAACGCGAGATCAACGGGCTCCGCGGCCGGGGCCCGGCCCCGGCCGCGGAGCTGCGCACTCAACCCCGCGGCGCGGGCGGCTGCGTCGTCAGACCAGGGTCCTGTCGGCGCGGTCGCCCGCCGGCCGTGCCGGTCGAGCCGTCAGGCGGCGTTGCGGAACGGTTGGGATCACGGCATATCATCCGGTGTGACCACTCACCCTTCGCTCCATCCTGACTGATGGGAGACGTCCGCTGAGCTCCTGTGCACCAGAGGTCCGCGGCCTGAACGCGGCGCGCGCCGAAGCCTGGGCGGGCGTGCGGGACGCCCTGACCACGGTCGTCCCGAGCATCGTGGCCTACGGGGTCGTGTGGGGCGGCCTCGCTCGCCAGGCCGGCCTGTCCCTGGGGGAGCTGGTGGCGATGTGCCTCCTCGTTACCGCGGGGACCGCGCAGTTCGTCGCGCTGCCCATGCTGCAATCCGGCGCGCCGGCGTGGCTCCTGGTGGTGACGACCTACATCGTCAACCTCCGCCACTACCTCATGGCCGCGAGCCTGGCGCCGTACTTCGTGCACCTCTCGCGGGGGCGCCTGGCGCTTCTCGCCCACGGCATCACGGACGAGTCGTACGCCCTCACGACGGCGCGCTTCGCGCGGCAGCCCGCCCACCCGGCCTACTTTGCCGGCTCGGCGGCCGCGACTTACGTCGCCTGGTATCTGGGCGCTGCCGCCGGGGGCGTCCTCGGCGGCCGCATCCCCGACCCTCACCGGTACGGACTCGACTTCGTGTTCCCCGCCGTGTTCATCGCGATCCTGGCGCGGACGATCCAGGCGCCGTGGCAATGGGCGGTGGCGGGGGCCGCGGCCCTCGTGGCGCTGGCCGTGAAGGGCACGGTCGGAGGCACCTGGCATATCGCGGTGGCCGGCCTCGGCGCCTCCGCTCTCGGCATCTGGCTCGCGCCGCGCGCCGCCCGCGGGAGCGCGGCCCCGACCCCGGATCCCCGCGGCCGGACGGCGCCGCGGTGATCAGGCCCGGGCTCCTGCTCACGTTCGCCGCCATGGGCGCGGCGACCTATCTGACGCGTGCCCCGCTGCTCCTCGCGCTGGCGCGGCGCCGGCTGCCGGGCTGGGTCGAGCGGTACTTCGCGGCGCTGCCGATCGCGTTACTGACGGCGCTCGCGCTGCCCCTGGTCGTCCTCGGCTCCGGGGAGGGCGCGCCGGCGTGGGTGACCGATCTGCCAGCGGCGGCAGCCGTCGCCGTTCTCGCCCGCCGCACGGGACATCTCCTGGTGGCCGTCGCGGGTGGTGTGGTTCTGGTCGCCGCACTGCGCGCGCTGCTAGGATAGGCGCGTGTCCCGGAGCGAGGGGAATCCGCCGAGCGTCGGAGTGGTCGAGTCGTTCACGCCGGAGGAGCGGGCTCGGCTCGCGCCGCACTTCACGAGCGTGGACGGCCCGGTCTTCGCTTTGGTCAACCTGCCCGAGGTCGTCAAGGGTGCGCTCTTCGCGCGCTACTCCCGCTCGCCCAAGTCCGTGCGCCGACTGTTCCTCGACGAGTTCGTCGGCACGGCGGTGCCGTCGGAGGGTGCCGCGCCCGCCGGGGACATCGGCATCGCGCGGGCGGAGAGCCTCTTCGAGCGGGTCTTCGTCGAGTACGGCGACGATTCGGTGGCTCAGCTGGGCGGCGTCCACCTCGCCTGCGAGGGCGTCTCCAACGTGCTCACGAAGCTCCTCGAGTGGGGTCGCCTCATGGCCTACCTCGAGCAGTCGACCCGGTATGTGCCCTATGCGGACCGGCCCGGAGGGCGCTGGCGCTATCACATGCCGGCGGAGGTCCGAGGCAAGCCGCTCGAGCGCGAGTTCGGGGCGACGCTCGATCTCATGTTCGAGACCTATGCCCGGTGGCTCGAGCCGATGCAGGAGCACTTCCGCGGCCGCCACTCACGCCAGGCATCGGACTCCGAGGTCGTCTACCGGAACACGATCCGCGCGAAGGCGCTCGACACCCTCCGCGGGCTCCTTCCGGCCGCGACGCGCTCGAACGTGGGCCTGTACGGCACGGGCCAGGCGTACGAGGCCCTCCTCCTGCGCCTCCGCGCGTCCCCGCTCGCCGAGGCCCGCGCGTGCGCGGACCTCATGCTGACCGAGCTGCGGAAGGTGATCCCCGCCTTTCTCCGGCGCGTGGACGCGCCCGACCGCGGTGGCGCCTGGTCCGCCTACTTCGCTGCCACGCGGGCGGCCGCGGAAGCGGCCGCGGTCCGCGCCGTGGTCGGGATCGCGCCCGAGCCGCGCCCGGAGGTCGTTCTCGCGGACTTCGATCCCGAGGGCGAGGTGAAGGTCGTGGCCGCCGCGCTCTACGCCGCCTCGGGCCTGCCGGACGATCAGCTCCTCGCCCGCGCGCGCCGGATGACGGGCGAGGAGCGCGCGGCGGTCCTGCGCGCCTACGTGGGGGAGCGGGGCAACCGGCGCCACAAGCCGGGACGCGCCTTCGAGCGGACGAGCTACCGGTTCGACATCCTCACGGACTACGGGGCGTTCCGCGACCTCCAGCGGCACCGGCTGCTGTCGCTCGAGTGGCAGCCGCTCGGTCCGCGGCATGGCTACGCCATGCCCGAGGCCGTCGAGGAGGCCGGCGGCGGCGCCGACTGGCGGCGGGTCATGGAGGCGTCGGCCGCGCTCCACGACGCCGTCTCGGCCGCGGGCCTCGCGCCCGTGGCGCCCTACGCGGTGTGCATGGCCTACCGGATCCGCTTCTACATGGAAATGAACGCCCGGGAGGCGATGCACGTGCTGGAGCTCCGGACGGCGCCCCAGGGCCATCCCGCGTATCGGCGCGTCTGCCAGGCGATGCACCGGCTCATCGCCGAGCGGGCGGGCCACCGCGCGCTCGCGGAGACCATGCGCTTCGTCGACCACTCGGCCGTCGAGCTGGAGCGGCTCGAGGCCGAGCGGCGAACCGACGCCCGCCGGCGCGCCCTCTCGGACGCCGGCCCGGGAGACCGCGCGTGACCCGCGCGATCAGCGCGAGCGCCTTGAGCTTGGCCGGAGTCCGCGGGTCGTCGTCGAGGAGATTCCGGACCCGAGGCTGAGCGGCGACCTGCCCGTTGCCGCTGAGCGCCTGGTCGGGAAGCGTTCCGGATGGCGCAGCCCCGGGCCTCTGGCAGCGCACCGCCCGCATCGGCCTCGATGAGGGTCGCCAGCTCCCCCAATCCCGCGAGGCACCGCGGCCGGCGCAGGCGACGGACGGGCACGACCGCCGCGAGCCGGGCGCACTGCGCGAGAAAGCTGGACGAGCCGAGCTGCTCGAAAGCATCGATAGTGACTCCCCGGCGGCAAGCGCCACCACCTCGCGGCCGCCGCCCGCCGCCCCGACCAGATCGTCCGGCAGCCCCCGAAGTGGCGCTCGATGAGGGCGGCCTCCCAGCCGAGGAGGCCGGCCCTGTTGTGATATGGCCCCGGGTAGCGGCGGCTCGAGCTGTAGAAGCGCTCAGTCGCTGCGTGCGCGTCGTCACCCGATTGGCGAGCCAGAAAGCGTCTACGCGCGACGCCACTCGGAGCCCGAGATGCCCGGGGCGGGCTGGGGCGGCGAACCACCGGGGGTGACCCCCGGCCGGGCGGGCGCGCCGGACGCGGCGTCACCCCGGAGAGTCGCGTCGACCTTCTTCGCGGGCGCGCCGCGGGCGTCCGTCGCGAACCGTCTGTCGCAGCTCAGGCGGAGCGCCGAAACTCCTCCTTCGCGTTCTGGAGCATGGCCGGCTCGGCCAGGAGGTCGAGGGCGGTCAGGGCCAACGCCTTGGCGCCGGCCAGCATGCCCGCCCGCGCGAGCGGCGTGGCGTTGTGCTCGGCGAACTCGCGCGAGTGGCCGGGCACGCCGTCGGGCGCCGTGCGGACGTACGGATGGATCGTTGGGACCGCGTGGCTCACGTTGCCGGCGTCCGTCGATCCGAAGCCGGCCTGGCCATCGTCCGGGTCCACCGGGAAGTCGATCCGCGCGAGGTTCCGCTCGAAGAGGCCCGCCATGGCGACATTGGGCTTGAGCGGGTCGTGGATCGTCGGGTCGACGGTGACCTGGACGCGGCAGCCCGTGGCGGTGGCGGCGCCCTCCGCGGCCGCCTCGAACCGGCGCTGGACCTCCTGGAGGTATGTCTTGTCGAGCGAGCGCAGGTAGAAATCCGCGGCGGTGTACTCGGGAATGATGTTGGGCTGCTGGCCGCCGACCGTGATCACGCCGTGAATGCGGGCGTCCGGACGGAGCTGCTGGCGCATGGCGTCGAGCGCGTTGAAGAGTCCGATGATGGCGTTCAAGGCGTTGACGCCTCGCCATGGCCACGACGCCGCGTGCGCGGCCTTGCCGAAGTATTCCACCTTCGCCTTCATGAGGCCCAGCGACGGCCGCCACACCTGGGTGCCGCAGCGCGGGTGGATCATCATCGCGGCGTCGACGCTCCGGAACACGCCGGCGTCCATGAGCTTGACTTTGCCCGCGCCGCCCTCCTCGGCGGGGGTCCCCACCACGGTGATGCGGCCCCCGTACGGGAGGCGCGCCTGCGGGAGGCTTCCGGCGACGGCCGCCAGCGCGGCGCCCGCGCCCGCCCCCGCCGTCGCGATGATGTTGTGGCCGCACGCGTGGCCGATGCCCGGGAGCGCGTCGTACTCTGCCATCACCGCGATCGTCGGCCCGTCTCCTGCCCCGGGCACCTCTGCGCGGAAGGCGGTGGGCAGGCCGCCCACGCCACGCTCGACGCGGCATCCCCGCCGCTCGAGGAACTCGGTCAGCCAGGCCGCCGCCTTCTCTTCCTTGAAGGCCAGCTCCGGGTTGGCGTGGATCCGGAGCGCGAGGCTCCACAGCTCGTCGGCCATCCGGTCGACGGCCTCGGTCACGCGCGTCTTGAGGTGGTCCAGGTCACTCATGCGGGCCTCCGGGGGAAGCGGTCAGGCGGCCGGGACAGCCGCGGGGGGCAGGCTCCCACGGCCATCGCGAGCATGTCAAGGCAGCCGGCGGCGCCCGAGGCTTCTCACCGCGCGGTCGCGAGCCGCGCCCCCGCGGCGCGTGCGGCGGCGATCCGCGACGCGAGGGAGGGATGCGTGGCGAAGAGGAGCTCCCGCAGCCGACCGGGCTGCCGTTCCGCGAGGTTGAGCCGGCCGAGCCGCTCCATCGCGGCGACGAAGGTGTCGGGCGCGCCGGTGACGTCGAGCGCGATGCGGTCAGCCTCGCGCTCGAGCCGGCGTGACCACCCCGCCACCACGGGCGTGGTGAGGAGCCCGAGGGCGCTAAGGACCAGGGCGAGGAACGGGAGGCCGGCGGGATCCGCGGGCCCGTCCAGGCCGAGCACGGCGGCGCCCGCGCGAAGCGCGCGGTCGGCACCCCACAGGGCGCCGACGACGAGGACGCTCTGGAGCAGGAGTCCCTTCGCCACGTGGCGACGGGCATGGTGTCCGAGCTCGTGCGCGAGGACGACCTCTACCTCGTCGATCGGGAACTCGCGGAGGAGGGTGTCGCTCACGAGGATCCGCCGGGTGCGCCCGAGGCCCACCACGGCCGCGTTCGCGACCCGCCCCTTGCGTGAGAAGTCGGCGACGGCGACCTCGGCTGCCCGCACGCCCATCCGGTTCGCGAGGGCGAGGAGCCGGGTGCGCAGCGCCGGGTCTTCGAGCGGCGTCAGCCGGTAGAAGAGCGGCACGAGCCAGACCGGGACGACGGCGGCGAGCAGGACGATCCCGATCGCCAGGATGCCGCCTGCCCAGAGCCACCACCGGTCCGGGCTCCACCGGAGGAGGGCGTAGACGACCTGGACGAAGATGAGCCCGAGGACACTCCCGATCCCGAGCGCTTTCGCGCGGTCGCCAAGCCAGCCGCCGAAGCTCTGGGTGAGGAGGCCGGCCCGGCGGGGGAGGACGAAGCCGGCCATGACGTCGAGCGGGAACGTCAGGAGGGCCTGCGAGGCGCCGAGGACCAGGGTCATCGCCGCGACGACCGCCGCGGGGGAGTGAAGCCGCGCTTCGAGGAAGGTGGCGAGACGCGCGGCGGCACCGCTCCCGCTCCACCACGCCAGGAGGACCACGCCGAGCGCGAGATCGACCAGCGTCAGCGCGAACTGGCGTCGGTGGTATCGCCGGGCCCGGACCTCGTCCGAGTCGACCGCGTGCATCGCTTCCAGCGTATCGCGGGCGATCGAGCGCGACCACCGCGGCCCGGGCGCGGGCGCGTCCCGCCGTCCTGCGACTCGCGTCCGGGGCCCGGTGGTACGATGGCTCGCGTGACTCGACCGCCCCCCGCCGAGCGCCGGGCACCTGACGTGGCCGACACGCTGCCGGCGAGCGGCGTCGCCACGGTCAGAGCGCGCCCCAACACCCGCGTGCTTGGCCTCCTCGCTCTCGGCCACCTCGTGGTCGACATGAACCAGGGGTCGCTGGCGCCCCTACTCCCGTTCCTCAAGGCCGCCTTCGGCCTGTCCTACGCCGCGTCCGGGGCGATCCTGCTCGTGGCCAGCATGACCTCGTCGGTCGTCCAGCCAGTGTTCGGTTACCTGGCGGATCGAGCGACGCGGCGGTGGCTCTTGCCGTGGGCGGTGCTCCTGTCGGCGACAGGTGTGGCGCTGGCCGGCCTCGCGTCCTCCTACTGGGGACTGCTCGCGTTGGTCGTCGTGTCCAGCCTCGGCGTCGCGGCCTACCATCCCGAGGGCTACCGGACGGCGAACCATGCCGCCGGGGAGCGCAAGGCGACCGGTCTCTCGCTTTTCTCGATCGGCGGGAACATCGGGATCGCCCTCGGCCCGCCGGCCGTCACCTTCCTGGTGCCCCGGTTCGGGTTGCCGGGGACCCTCGGGATGTTCGGCCCCGGAGTGCTCGTTGCGGCGCTCCTCGCGACCGTCTTGCCGGGGCTCATCGCGGCGCCGGGCCACGGCGCGACGACCCGCGCCGCGCGAGCGGCTGGCCGCGACATGCGTGGGGCGATGGCCCTCCTCATCGGAGTCGTGACCGTGCGGTCGTGGACGCAGCTCGGTCTCGTGACCTACGTGCCGTTCCTGTACGTCGATCTCCTCGGCCAGGATCCGCGCGTCGTGGGAGCGCTCCTCTTCGGGTTCCTCGGGGCAGGTGCGGTGGGTACCCTCGCGGGAGGCCCGATCGCCGACCGCTGGGGACCCCGACGCTACATTGTCGCGAGCTTCCTCTTCTCGATCCCGTTCATCGCCGTCTTCCTCTGGCGTCCGGGAGGCTGGCTCGCAATGGCTGCCCTGGCCGCGGCCGGCTTTGTCCTGGTGTCGTCGTTCTCGGTCACGGTCGCGCTCGGGCAGGCCTACCTTCCGCGGCACCTTGGCATGGCGGCGGGATTGATCGTGGGGCTCGCCATCGGTACGGGCGGCCTGGGCGTCACCCTCCTCGGCTGGATCGCGGATCACTGGGGTCTCTACGCCGCTCTCCACCTGATTGCGGCCCTGCCGCTCGCCGGGCTCGCGGCCGCGCTTTGCCTGCCCGAGCCGCGTGCCTGAGGTATGATGGGACCTCGTGCCGGAGGGCCGCGGGGCGTGTGAGGGCGACCCTGCGGGGACGCCGCCGGCCAGGCGGGCCCGGGGTTCCACGGCCCCCACAGTCCCACAGTCGAGGAGAAGAAGGGCATGTTCGCGTCCGTCGAGGAGGTCCAGGAGCGGTTCCGCGCGAACCGCTACATCGCCAGCCGCCGAATCGCCACGGTCGTCTACCTTGCCAGCCGGATGCGCCGACCCGTCCTCGTGGAGGGCCCGGCCGGTGTCGGGAAGACCGAGCTGGCCAAGGTGCTCGCCGAGACGACCGGGCGCCCGCTGGTGCGGCTCCAGTGCTACGAGGGGCTGGACGAGGCCAAGGCGCTCTACGAGTGGAAGTACGCGAAGCAGCTCCTGTACACGCAGATGCTGCGCGAGCGGATCGGTGAGCTGATCGCCGACGCGCCGACCCTGCCGGAGGCGGTCGACCGTATCGCCCGGCAGGAGGACGCCTTCTTCTCGCGTCGGTTCCTCTCGCCGCGTCCCCTCCTCGGGGCGATCCTGGCCGACGACCCTGTCGTGCTCCTGGTCGACGAGATCGACAAGGCGGAGGTCGAGTTCGAGGCGTTCCTCCTGGAGGTGCTTTCCGATTGGCAGGTCTCGGTGCCAGAGCTCGGCACGATCAAGGCTCGCCACCTCCCGCTGGTGGTGCTGACCTCCAACAACGCCCGCGAGCTCACCGACGGGCTGAAACGCCGGTGCCTGCACCTGTTCATCGACTTCCCGAGCGTCGGCGAGGAGCTGGCGATCATCCGGCTCAAGGTGCCCGAGGCGTCCGAGCAGCTGGCCCGGCAGGTCGTCAGCGCGGTCCAGAAGATCCGGGCGCTCGAGCTCCGGAAGGCACCGTCGATCTCGGAGAGCCTCGACTGGGCGCGGGCGCTGGTGATCCTCAACGCGGACCGGCTCGACCCTGCGCTCGTCGAGTCGACCCTCACGCTCGTCGTCAAGCACGAGCGCGACCTCGAGCGGGTGAAGGCGAGCCTCGACAAGGTCCTGGCCGACACGTAGTTCCCCGTCGAGATCCTGGCGGTGGACGACCGGATCCTCGAGTTCATCGGCGACCTCAGACGGGCGGAGGTGCGCGTCTCGACCACCGAGGCGCTCGACGCCCTCCAGGCCGCCGAGGCCGTCGGGCTCCAGGATCGCGACGACTTCCGCCACGCCCTCGCCGCTACCCTCGTCAAGGAGACGCGCGACCTCGCGACGTTCGAGCGGATCTTCGACCTCTACTTCTTCGATCTGAAGGGGCTCGGGGCGGAGGCGGCCAAGGCCCTCGGCCGCGAGGATCCGTGGGCACGGGCGTTGCTCGAGCGCCTGCTCGAGCAGGACGGCGACCTCGACGTGGACCCCCTCGCCGAGATGCTGCTCCTCTCGGATGCCTCGTCCCTCGAGCTGGCGGTGCGGCAAGGTGGGCGAGGGGTCGGGCTCGAGCGCCTTTTCTACTTCCTCCAGGTCGGCTACTTCACCCGCCGGATCTGGGACCAGTTCCCGTGGCAGGAGATCGAGGCGGATCTGGAGGCCCTCCTCCGCGCCGCCGAGGCGCAGGGGATGGATCCGGGGGCGCTCGCCCGGCTCCGCACCTACATGGAGCTCCGGCTCGAGGCGTTCCGGCGGCTGGTCCGGCAGCACGTCGAGCGGGAGCTGGCGCGCCGGGGGCACGGTCAGGCCGACCGCCTCCGCCGGGACCTCCTGGCCGAGAAGCCCCTCTTTACGCTGTCGGCCGACGAGGTCGCCCAGATGCAGGCGGTCGTCGCCCGGCTTGCCCGGCGGATCAAGGATGCCCTCGCCCTCCGGCAGCGGCGGGAGCAAAAGGGCAAGCTCGACATGCACCGCACGCTCCGCGCGAGTCTCCCGTACGGTGGGGTGCCGATCGACCTCCGGTGGCGCCGACGGCGTCGCGAGAAGCCGCGCCTGGTCACGCTCTGCGACGTCTCCGACTCCGTGCGGAACGCCTCGCGCTTCATGCTCCAGCTCGTCTGGAACCTGCAGGAGTGCTTCTCCAAGGTCCAGAGCTTCGCCTTCGTCTCCGAGATCGCGGAGGTGTCCGAGTCGTTCCGGACGCTGTCCGTGGAGCGAGCCGTCGAGTACGCGCTCGGTCACGCTCCGGTCGACTATCATAGCCGCTCGGACTTCGGCTACGCGTTCGCGCGGTTCTGCCGGGAGTCGCTCGAGCGGCTCGACCGGAAGACGACCCTCCTGATCCTGGGCGACGCGCGGAACAACTACAACGACCCCCAGGCCTGGGCGCTTCGCCTCATGCGCGAGCGCGTGAAGGGGATCATCTGGCTGAACCCCGAGGGGCAGTGGGGCTGGGGGGTGGGTGATTCCGTCATGCCGCTCTACGCGCCCCACTGCGATCTCGTGCGCGAGTGCCGGACGCTCACGCAGCTGGCGGAGGTCGTCGACGGCCTTGTCCAGGGGTGGTGGCGCCGCCGCGGCGCGGCGCGCTAACCGCCTAGCCTTTCCGGCCCGCGACCCGGTGTCTCAGCGCAGGACGCCGAGCTTCCGGCGCTCGATCAGGTCGAAGTCGATCCGGGCCCCGAGCCCGGGGCCGGCCGGCGCGTGCACCAGCCCCTGTCCGTCGACCTCGATATCCTCGACGAGCCCGTACTTCTGGGCGCCGGCCGGCATCAGCACCTCGAAGAACTCGCAGTTCCGGATGGCCATGATGACGTGGAGGTTCGCCAGGTTGTTGAGCGAGTTGCCGCCGTGGTGCACCTCGAAGTTCATGTGGAAGGCCTCGGCCAGGTGGGCGGCCTTGACGCACGCCGTGATCCCTCCCTTGACCGCCACGTCGCCCCGGAGGAAGTCCGTGGCGCGGGCGAGGAGCCAGGGGGCGTAGGCCGTGAAGCCGCCCGGCGAGTACTCGGTGGCAAGGATGGGAATGCGGAGGTGTTGCTTGAGCTTCACGTAGCTGTAGAGATCGTCGTCGGCGAGGGGGTCCTCGTACCAGTGGAAGGCGAGCGCCTCGATCGCTTCGCCGACCCGGAGCGCGGTCGGGTAGTCGTAGGCCCAGCTGCCGTCTAGCATCACCGTGAACCCGTCCCCGACCGCGCGGCGGACGACCCGGCAGACCGCCATGTCCGTCTCGGGGTCGGTGGGCGGGTGGATCTTGTAGGCGGTCCAGCCCTCGCTCTTGAACCGCGCCGCCTCCGCTGCGTAGGCCTCCGGCGAGGCCAGCACGGCCGAGCTCGCGTAGGCGCGGACGCGCTGGCGGTACGAGCCGAGCAGCCGGTGGACGGGCAGTCCCGCGACCTTGCCCGCCAGGTCCCAGAGCGCCACGTCCACGGCGCCGATGGCGCGCGCCGTCGTCGAGCGGCCCCGTTGCCAGAGCGCGTGATAGAGCCGCTCGCGGTCCAGCGGGTCTTGCCCCAGCACGACCGGCTTCAGCACTTCGATCAGGGACACCGCGTCGAGCTGCGCGCCCCGCATCGCCGAGCCCAGGAACGAGTGCCCCTCGACGCCCTCGTCCGTGGCGAGCGTGAGGAGGCCGAGCTGGCTCTCGCCGCCGAATCGCCCGGTGTGACGCCCGTACGTCGTCGGGGGAATGCCGGGCCAGGCGAAGATCGTGAGCGTGACGTCCATGATTCTCATGGTGCGCCTCGGGTGAAGGGTATGGGCGGGCCTCTCGGGGCACAGCCCTCGGCAGGGTTGCGTCAGACTGCCAGCAGCGTTCCAGTCACGTCGGCAGCGGCGTCGCTCACCAGGAAGAGGATGGCGCGCGCCACCGACTCCGGCGTCACCCAGCCGCTCCGGTCGGCGGCCGGCATCGCTCGACGGTTCGCCTCCGTGTCCATCGTGCTGGGCAGCACGGCGTTGACCGTGACGCCGCGTCTGCGGACCTCCTGCGCGAGGGCCTGCGTCAGCGCGATCACCCCGGTCTTGGCCACCGTGTAGGCGAGGAAGCCGCCGGCAGGAGGCACGACGGACCGGGACCCGACGTTGACGATGCGGCCGCGGCCGGCGTCCAGCATCACGGGGAGCGCCGCGCGACAGCAAAGGTAGGCGCTGCGGAGGTTCACGGCCAGCATGGCGTCCCAGGCGCGCTCGTCGGTGGCCAGAAGATCGCCCGCGGCGAACCCGCCGACCGCGTTGACGAGGGCATCGAGTCGCCGGTGATGCGCCACCACCTCGTCGACGACCCGGCGGACGCTCTCGCCGTCGGTCACGTCGGCCTGGACCCCGTGGAGGCGCTCGCGAGCCTGGAGGGGGGCGCGCCCCGCCAGGGCATCCCGGTCGCGCGCGTCGCGATAGGTCACCACGGCCGTCGCGCCGACCTCGAGAGCGCCGAGCGCGACGGCGGCGCCCAGCGCGCCCGTCCCACCCGTCACCAGCACCACATGGTCTCGCATCGCGCTCCTCCTGCGCGCCGCTCAGCCCGGCAACTGCCACAGCCGCGCCGCCGGCGGCTCCCCCGTGAGGCGGAACTGCGGCAGCACCGAATCGGGGCCGATGCGCTGGAAGCAGACCTCGACCCGCGCGCCGATGGCCACGCGCTCCTCCGGCTCGGGCTGGAAATCGGGCGTCACGAGGTTTGCGACGAGCCGGACCCCGTCGTCGGGCGTCGGCTCCCCTCGCTGCTCGTCGAGCTCGACCAGGACGACCGGGTAGGGAGCCCAGTCCCGGAAGCCCGGCTGGATCGCCTGGACGACGATCACGTACGAATGAATCGTACCGCGCCCGCTCACCGTCGCCCACGTCCAGGCCAGCGAGGCGCACCATGGACAGCCCGCGCCCGGCGGATAGCGGAGTCGTCGGCAGTCCGCACACCGACGGATGACGAGCCGGCCCTCCCGCGCGGCCTGGAAGTAACCGTGCCACTCCGAGTCGGTCTCCGGCACGATCAGCGCCATGCCGCAGTAGACCACGGGCTCAGACACGGTGCGACCCGAGAATGAGGGCGCTCCCCGTGGCGGGCGTGGCCCAGCCCATGTTCATCGCGATCCGAGCGTCGCGCACCTGGCGGCAGCCGCCCGGGCGGTAGTCGTACGTGTGGACGCCCTGAGCGGCCCGAGCGCAGTAGTCATCGACAGTCCCCCGGAGCTGCCGCACGTTCTCGATCACCATGCTCATGCCGTGGGTGTAGCCCTCGCAGAGGTGTCCGCCGCTCGTGTTGTTCGGCCGCCGGCCGCCGAGCTCGATGGCGCCGCTCGACACGTACTGCCCTCCCGCGCCCTGCTCGCAGAACCCGAAGGCCTCGAGCTGGAGCATCGCGGTGAAGGTGAAAGCATCGTACGCGCCAGTCACGTCGACGTCCTCGGGCCCGATCCCGGCGGCCGGGAAGACGAGCTCCCGGGCGTGGACGCCGGCGACGGTCGTGAAGCGTCCCTGGTAGAAGTAGTCGGGCCGGTCTCGGTTCACGCGACCGGCGGCGGCCAAGATGCGGACGGGGGGGTGGCGCCCGTCCCGAGCCCGATCGGCGGAGGTGACGACGAGAGCCGTCGCGTTGTCGGTCTCGAGGCAGCAGTCGAGGAGGTGCAGCGGCTTGACGACCCAACGTGAGGCAAGGACCTCCTCCACGGTCACGGGCGTCCTGACGAGCGCCTTCGGGTTCGCCGCCGCGTGGCGGGAGTGCGCGGCCTTGACGTGGGCCACCTGGGCCGAAGTCGTCCCGTACTCGTACATGTGGCGCATGAAAACCGGCGCGAAGCGCTGGCCGGCGCTGAGCATGCCGTAGGGCCGGTCGGCCAGCTCGAGGCCCCGCACCGGTGTCGCCGCGCGCGCCCCGGTGCCGCCGATGCGGAACTCGCTGTACCCGTTCATCGCCCGGAAGATGACGACGGCGTGGCAGAGCCCGACCTCGAGGAGGCCCATGGCGTAGGCAACGAGCCCCTCCGTGCTGCTGCCGCCTCCGATGACGTCGGCGTAGGTGTTGAGGCGGATCCCGAGATCGGCGGCGATGGCGACGGACGGCGTGGAGTCGTTCGAGTGGTAGGAAAGCATGCCGTCGATGTCGCGGGGCGTGAGACCGGCGTCCATGATCGCGAGGCGCACCGCCTCCACTCCCAGCGCCCGGGTGGACCGGCCGGAGGCGCGGCTGTACTCGGTCTCGCCGATGCCCACGATGCAGTGTCGGGCCCTCAGGTGCTGCATGATCAGCGCTGGAAGAGGTCGAAAGCTTGGACCCGGCGCGCGCGCGCGAGCGCGTTGGGGGAACGGTCGGCCAGGAGCGTCGCCAGGTGCTCGGCGGTCAGCGCCGACGGCACCATCACGTAGTCGGCGCCGGCGCCGTACAGCTCCTGGGCGCCCTCGGCGGTGTCGCCCGTCACGATGATTCGGGCCGTCGGCGCGAGCGGACGAACCGTGCGCAGGATCTGCAGGTTGCTGGTGCCCTTGAGGAACCAGTCGGAGATCCCGGAGATGACGATGGCCGCCCGCCCGATGCCGGCATGCTCGAGCGTCGCCATGTTGGCGATATCCCCGTAGTGATGCTGGACCCCCTCGGTTTGAAGGCGCTCCAGCATCTCGGGGTTGAAATCGATGGCCACGAGTCGCTCTTTCAGAGCGGGTGCCGTTCGGGCGAGGTAGCGCACGAACGCAAGGCCTTCCCGCGACACCCCCAACAGGAAGACGTCGCGGCCTGCATCGTCTCCTCCCGCGTCAGTCTGCGCCGCAGCGCCTGCGGGTGCCGCCGGCGCGCTCCCGAACCACCGGCGGAGGCCGAACGCGTTCAACAGCCCGGCCAGCGACGTCGCGATCCGGTGGTTGTAGAGAATCCCGTAAGTCGAGATGACTGCCGTCAGAAGCACCGTGTAGAGGATCAGAGAGTTCGCGGCCGGGCTGATGTGCTTGTAGACCGTGCCGAGGGAGAAGATGACGAGCGCGAACTCGCTGATCTGGGAGAGGTTAATCGCGACGACCCCGGCCGTGCGCGTATCGAGCCGCAGGAAGGCAAAGAGCGGGTACATCGCGAGGAATCGGCTCACCACCACGAACGCGACACCACCGAGCGCCGCCAGCACCGCGGGGATCGAGGGCTCCGGGATCTTCAGGCCGAGCGCGACGAAGAAGAGCGTGAGGAAGAAGTCCCGCACGCCCCCGACCCGGGAGATGACCTCGGTTCCGTACGGGTAAGATGCCATGACGACCCCGGCGATGAGGGCGCCCATCTCCTTCGAAAGCCCGGCCCAGCCCGCGACGCCGGCCACCAGGAAGCACCACGCCATCGCGCTGACCACCATGAGCTCCGAGGACTTCGCGATGACACGAAAATACGCGGGCAGCACGAAGCTGGCCAGAAGCCATGCGCCGCCCACGAGGCCCACTCCGGCCACCAGCGAGCGGAGGAGGAGGAGCGCCTCCAGATTCTGCAGGTTGGGCTGGATCGCCAGGAAAGCGATGGCGTAGAGGTCCTGGAAGATGAGCACGCCCAGCGTGACCCGTCCTCCGAACGTTCCCAGCTCGAACTTGTCGGACAGGAGCTTGACGACGATGAGCGTCGACGACAGCGCGCTCGCGAAGGCGAGATAGAGCCGGTCGAACTGACCGCCGGTCGACGCCACGACCGGGCCGAGGACCACCCAGGCCAGCCCGGCGCAGATCGGGACCTGGAGGAGGCCCGTCACCGTGATCGCGCGTCCCGCTTGCAGGAGACGAGGGAGGCTGATCTCGAGACCGATGAGGAACAGGAGCAGGATCAGACCGATCTCGGCGATCAGCTCGATGCTCGCCTCGTCCGCGACGACGTGAAAGCCGACGTGCGGACCGAGGACCGCGCCCGCCAGGATGTAGCCGAGGATCAGCGGCTGATTCAGTCGGCGAGCGAGGAAGGCGAGGACGGCCGCGACGATGATGCTGAAGCCAATCGAGGTCAGCAGATCCATGAGGCGCCGTCAGTATAGCATCGCGATTTTGGAGGCTCGGGAGCGCGGCGGCGCATTTCCCCAGGGGTGCTTTCGTTCATCGGGAATCGTTCGGTCCACCGCCGCCGGCCGCCATGACTAGCGCCTCGATCTGCGCCGGGAGCCCGAACACCCGCAGGCGGTCGCCCGCCCGCAGGATGGCGTCGGCCGGTGGATTGACGACGAGGGAGCCATCGGGGTGCGTGATCGCCACGATCGTCACGCCGAAGCGCTCCCGGACGTGGGCGTCGCGCAAGGTGGTGTCAGCCAGCGGGCCCGGCCGCAGCCGGACCTCACGCACGTCGGGCAGCCCCGCCGCTGACTCGAGACGTGGCGACCCGGCACTCATCGCCTCGCGGAACCGGTCGAGGTAGACGGCGAGCCGCTCGTGCGGGACCGCCAGGTGGTGGAAGGCGTGCCGGATGAACGCGGCCGCCGCCTCGACCTCGGGCTCGACGACGGTCGTCGCGCCCACCGTGCGCAACGATTCGCCGGCCTCGTGCCGGTGGGCGCGGGCCAGGACCGGCACGCGGGGGTTGATCGCCCGGACGCGCGCCACGGCCAGGCGCGCGTGATCGGCGGCGGGGAGCGTCACGACGACCAGCGGCGCGCGGGAGACCCCGGCCGCCTCCAGCAGATGCGGGTGGGCGGCGTCGCCGTAAAGGCAGGGGACGCCGCGCATGCGGAGCCCGCGCACGATGTCCGGGTCCGTCTCCACGACCACGTAGGCGACGCCGAACGTCTCCAGGGCCTCGCCGACCGCGCTGCCGACCCGCCCGAACCCGCACAGGACGACGCCGGCCCTCTCCTCGTCCCGGTGCCCGTCGGCCTGGTCGAGGCTACGGTCCGTGGCCACGCGATCCAGCCACCGCGGCACGAAGCGCACCAGCGCGGCGTTGGCGAGGATCGTCAGGAGCGAGGTCGCCAGGGTGGCGTTGTACACGTCGGCGCCGACGTGCCCCGCGCTACGGGCCGCCTGGACGAGCAGGAACGAGAACTCGCCGATCTGAGTGAAGCCGACGCCCACCAGCACGGCCGTCCAGAAGGGATAGCCGAAGAGCGCTACAACGGCCGTCCAGAGGACCAGCTTTCCCACGAGGACGAGCGCGATCATGACTCCCAGCAGGGGCAGGTTTGCCAGCGCCAGGCGCGGGTCGATGAGGGCGCCGAGCGTCGCGAAGAAGAGGGCGACGAACGCGTCGCGAAGCGACAGCACCCGCGCGAGCGTCTCGTGCGAGTACTCCGAGGCGCTCACGAGGAGGCCCGCCAAGAAGGCGCCCAGCGCGACCGAGAGGCCGGCCGCCTGGGTCAGCGCGGCCGTTCCCAGCGCGATCGCCAGCACGACCAGCAGGAACAGCTCCGGGCTCTGCGTGCGCGCTACCCACGTGAGGACGCGCGGCATCACGCGGGACGCGAGGAACCAGAATGGCACGAGGATCGCGGCCGCCCGGAGGAGCGCGAATCCGACCTCGACCAGGCCGCCGGTGTCCCGCGTCCCCAGCGCCGGCATCAGCACGATCATGATGACGACCGCCAGGTCCTCGACGAGCGTGATCCCGATCATCACGCGGCCGTGCCGGGTACGCAGCTCGCCCCGGTCGATGAGGAGCCGGGCCATGACCATCGTGCTGGCCACGGAGATCAGGATGCCGACGACGAGCCCCTGGACGGGCGGCCAGCCGAGGAGGATGCCCACTCCGAGGCCCAGGCCGATGGAGAGGAGGATGCCCAGCGGCGCGCCGAGCAGGGCGACGCGGCGCACCCTGAGGAGATCGCGCAGGGAGAACTCGAGGCCGATCGTGAACATGAGGAGGACGACGCCGATCTCGGCGAAAAGCTCGAACGTGTGAAGGTCGGACACCGAGGGGCCCGGCGTGAGCGGGCTGACGAGGATGCCTCCGAGGACGTACCCGAGGATGAGCGGCTGGCGCGTGAGCCAGGCCAGGCCCCCGCCGAGGACGGCAGCGGCGAACACGTAGGCCAGGTCACGGAAGACCAGCGGCTCGGTCACCAATTGTGGGTTCCCCTGTCTAGGCGCCGGCCCTCGACGGAAATTCCCGTGGGGCACCAGCGCGAGATCGGACGGACGCGCGACCCGACGGGTCGCGTGGAGCGCAGGAGGGCTAGTCGTCCTCGGCGGCGGTGGTCGCGCCCGGAACGGCGTCGATCGATGCGCGCGGGCGACTCACCGCTGACTGGGGCTGCGGCCGGTCTAAGCGTGCCGTCGTCGGGCGCGGCGGCGTCGAGGCGACGTCGACGAATCGACCCGGCTCGGGCAGGCGGGGCAGAACGCGGGCGGGCCGCTCGTCGGTCCTGGACCGTTCGGCCCGGAGCGCGTCCACTGACTCCTCCTCACCGAAGCGGACGACGCCCGGCAAGAGTGGATTGGAGAAGTCGATGCCAAGACACATCAGGAGGACCAGGGTGAACGCCCACACGCGAGTACTGTATCCCGGGTCGTGGGTCGACGGGAAGCGTCCGTCGGTCTTCCCCTGCCGGCCCGACCCCCTCGCCGGGCCCAGCATCAGACGGGCCGGGAGGCAGGCGGCCGGGCCAGGACCGCGAGGGTGAGGGCCACGAGGTTCAACCTGGCGGCGAGGCCGAACGCCGTCACGTAGGACCCGGTCGTGTCGAAGAGCCACCCGGCGAGGACCGGGCCAACACCGCCCGCCGGGCCGGCGAGGCCGAAAATCAGCCCTACCAGACTCCCGGCGTGCGCGGGGCCGTAGAAATCCGTGACAACCGCCGGCATGAGGGTCGAAACCGCGCCATAGCCGAACCCGAACGCGGTCGCGGCGGCGAGCAGGGTCACGGGTCCGACAGCTCCGGCGAGACTCGCGAAGGAGAGCGCCTGGAGGGCAAGCGAGATCGCCAGCGCCGGTCGGGGACCCAACGCGTCCGAGATCGCACCCATGGCGAGGCGGCCCGCGAGGGATCCGGCGCCGAGCGCGGAGAGCGCCGCCGCCCCCACGACTGCCGAGAGGCCCAGATCGCGCGCCAGCGGCACGAGATGCACGGGCGGCATGAACACTGGCGTCCACGTCATCATGTAGGTGGCGACCAGAAGCGCGAAGGACCGGTGGCGGACGATTCGCCGGAGGGGCCATCCGTTCTCCAGCGTCGTGGTTGGCGCCGCGGGCGGGCCGACTCCGTACGGCGCGAGTTCGCGGTCCCGGGGATCGCGGACGAAGAGGCCGGCGAGGAGACCGAGTGAGAGGGCCAGGCCCACGCCAAGCAACACGTAAGCCCGGCGCCAGCCGACCTCCGCGAGTAGCAGCGCGACGAGCGGTGGAACGGCGAACGTTCCCAGACTCGCGCCACTCATCGCGAGCCCGACGGCCAGTCCCCGCCGAGCGGCGAACCAGCGTGCCACGGTTGCGGTGCACGGGACGTAAGCCGTACTCATGCCGACGGCCGCCACGAGATACGTCGCGTAGAGCGGGGCGAGGTTCTGCACGCCGCCCGACAGGCCGAGCCCTAGCCCGAGGAAGCCTCCACCGAGCGCGACCACGGCCCGCGGGCCCCAGCGATCGGTGAGCCGGCCGGCAAACAGGCCGAAGAACGCATAGGACGCGGCGTAGAGGGAGAAGACGCCGGACAGGCTGGCGCGGCTCCAGCCGAACTCCTCCGTCAGCGCGGTGAAGAAGAGCCCGAACGCGTACTGGACCCCGTAGGCGAGGAAGAGGACCGTGAACGCCGCCCCGACCACGACCCAGCCGTAATGCACGGGCGGTCCCGGTGGTGCCGGGGCCGCAGCCGAATGCCGCGGCGGCCGGCGGTGCGTCAGCCCCGGGCCCGCCGGAAGGTGGGGCGGTCGCTCGCGGTGCCGTCCTTCAAGAAATCCTGGAGGTACTTGCCGGTGTACGAGGCCGCGACCTGCGCGACGGCCTCGGGCGGCCCCTCGGCCACGAGCTCCCCGCCGGCCTCCCCGCCCTCGGGCCCGAGGTCCAGGATCCAGTCCGCGCACTTGATCACGTCGAGGTGGTGCTCCACCACGAGCACGGTGTTGCCGGCGTCGACCAGGCGCTGGAGCACGCCGAGGAGCCGCCGCACGTCGTCCAGATGGAGCCCGGTGGTGGGCTCGTCGAGGATGTAGAGCACGTCGCGGCCCAGGCGGGCGCCCAGCTCCGCCGCGATCTTGAGGCGTTGGGCCTCGCCGCCCGAGAGAGTCGTCGCGGGCTGGCCGAGGCGGAGGTAGCCGAGGCCCACGTCCTGGAGGACCTGGAGCCGCCGCGTCAACCCGCTCGTGGCGGCGAAGAACGGGATGGCCTCGTCGACCGTCATCTGGAGCACTTGGCTGATGTCGCGCCCCTGGTAGGTGACCTGCCGGACGTCCGGGCGATAGCGGCGTCCCTCACACTCGCGACACGTCACGTAGACGTCCTCGAAGAAGTACATCTCGAGCTTCTCGAACCCGTCACCCTCGCAGGTCTCGCAGCGCCCTCCGGGGACATTGAACGAGAAGTGACCCGGCCCGAGGCCCAGCGCTTTCGCCTTCGGCAGACTGGCGAACAGACGCCGGACGTCGTCGAACGCCTTGATGTACGTGACCGGGTTCGACCTCGGCGTCCGGCCGATCGGCTCCTGGTCGATGAGCCGGACTCCTCGCAGGTGCTCGAGCCCCAGGAGAGCGTCGTGAGCGCCCGGCGTCTCGAACGCGGTCTTGAACGCGCGTGCCACCGCCCGGTAGAGCGTGTCATGAACCAGCGTCGACTTACCCGAGCCGGAGACGCCCGTGACGCAGGTGAGCGTCCCCAGCGGGATGCGCGCCCTCACGTCGCGGAGGTTGTGCTCGCGTGCCCCGACGACGGTGAGCCACCGCCCGTCGCCCTCGCGCCGCCCGGCCGGCAGCGGGATGGTCTCGCGACCCGAGAGGTAGCGCGCGGTGAGCGTGCGCATGTCCCGGAGGAACTCGTCCCGCGGGGCAGCGAGCACGATCTCGCCGCCGCGCTCGCCCGAGCCCGGCCCGAGCTCCACGCAATGGTCGGCGGCCTCGATGAAGGTCCGGTCGTGCTCCACCACGACGACCGTGTTGCCGGCGTGGGCCAGCTCCCGGCACAGCTCGGCCAGCCGAGTGACGTCGCGCGCGTGGAGCCCGATCGACGGCTCGTCCAGGACATATAGAGTGCCGACGAGCTGGGCGCCGAGCTGTGTCGCCAGCCCGATGCGCTGCGCCTCGCCGCCGGAGAGCGTGCGCATCTGGCGCTCGACCGTCAGGTAGCCGAGGCCCACGCGACGGAGGAAGGACACCTTGGCGGAGAGACGCTCCAGCACCTCCCGCCCGACCTCGGCTTCCCACGCGGTGAGCGGGAGCTCCTCGAGCCAGCGGGCCAGGTCGTCGATGGCCAGGCGGGCGACTTCCGCGATGCTCCGGCCGGCCACCGTGACCGCGAGCGCCTCGGGCTTGAGGCGGGCACCGCCGCAGGCGGGACAGGGAACCTGACTCCGGTAGCGCGACAGGAAGACCCGCACGTGGAGCTTGTAGCGATACCCCTCGACTTCCTCGAAGAAACCCCGGATACCGCAGAAGTCCTTGTCCCCCTCGTACACCCAGCGTCGGACCGCCTCGGGCAGCTCCGCGTAGGGACGGTGCACGTCGACCTTCCGTCGGCGGGCCACGCGGAGGAGCTCCTTTTGATACCACTCGCCCGACGGGTGTCGCCAGGGCTCGACCGCGCCACCGGCGAGCGAGGCCCCGGGGTCCGGAACCACACGCCCCTCGTCGTAGCGCAGGAGATTCCCGAACCCCTTGCACTCGGGGCAGGCGCCGAGCGGGTGGTTGAAGGAGAAGAGCAAGGGCTGGGGCCGCTCGAGCGGCGTCCCGCAGGTCTGGCAGCCGAACCGCTCGCCGTAGCGCCGGACCTCGGGCGGCCGGCCCTCTCGCAGGACCTCCACTACGGCCCGGCCGCCGCCCTCGCGAAAGGCCTGCTCGAAGGAGCCGGCCAGGCGCGTCTGGGCGTCGGGACGCAGCACGAGCCGGTCGAGCACCACGTCGATAGTCTCCCGGCCGGCGAGGTCGAGGTCCGGGAGCGGGGACAGGGGGACCACGTCGTCGCCCACCTTGATCCGCGCGAAGCCGCGGGCGACCAGGCGGGCGAGGAGGTCCCCGACCCGGTCGGCGGCGGGCACCGGCAGGGGAAAGCCGACCAGCACGCGGGCTCCGGCCGCCTCGGCGACCAGCGCGTCGGCCACGCGGTCCGGCGCGGCCGAGCCGGCCGGGCGCCCGCACCGTGGGCAGTGGACGTGGCCGATCTTCGCGTAGAGCAGCCGCAGGTAGTCGGCCAGCTCGGTCGCGGTGCCGACCGTGGAGCGGGCCGTTCGCACGGGGTTCTTCTGCTCGAGCGCGATCGCGGGCCGGATGTGCTCGACGAGGTCGACGTCAGGCCGGTCGATGCGCTCGAGGAACATCCGGGCGTAGCTTGAGAGCGACTCGATGAAGCGCCACTGCCCCTCGGCGAAGATCGTGTCGAACGCGAGCGAGGACTTTCCGGACCCCGACACGCCGGTGACGACCGTCACGCGATCGTGAGGAATGGCGACCGAGACGTTCTTGAGGTTGTTCTGTCGGGCTCCGTGGATGCGGAGCCAGTCAGGGCGTGGAGCGGGGCGAGGCTTCACAATCGACCATTCTACCGCGCGGGCGGCCGCGCTTGACAGCCTCCCGGCCGTCGGGAACGATGACCCGTCACCGCGCGTTGCCGTGCGTCGCGATGGTGCCCGCGGACGGTGGGCCCTGCGCGTCCGGCGGGGAGGACCCATGCTCGACGGCCGCGTTCTCGCCGCGATCGCACTTGCCGCCGCCCTGACCGGCTGCTCCGGTCAGGGGAGTTCGCTGAGCCCCGAGGCGGAGCGCGGGCGGCAGGTCTACCTCGCCCAGTGCACGTCGTGCCACTCGAGCGACCCGGCGCAGAACGGGCCGCTCGGGCCCGCGGTGAAAGGATCGTCCCGGGAGCTCCTCGAAGCTCGCGTGGTTCGGGGCGTCTACCCCCCCGGCTACACGCCCAAGCGCCCGAGCGCGGTCATGCAGCCGATGCCTCACCTGGCGGGGAGTGTGGACGACCTCGCGGCCTACCTCCGCTAGCCGGCGATAGCTGGCGCTCGCTGACGGGAGTCGGTCGGGTGCCAGAGGCTGGTAGCGCGCTTCGGTGGTGGATCCGGGGGATTGACCTCGCCTCGACGCGCGTCGAGCCCGGGAAGGCCCGGGCCCGACGGCGAACGAGCGGCGCGGGATCCGATTCCGGCCGCCTAGCGCATCCCCTCGAACCACGCGTAGTAGACGACGGTGAGGAAGAAGCCAGCCCAGAGCGTCCCCTTCACCGTGGCGAGCGGCTTCGCCGCGCCCTGGCCGGGGGTGCCCTTGAGGGCGTTGATCTCGATGACCAGCATGATCGCCAGCGCTACGACCCAGAACGCGAGTCCGTTGCGGGGGACCGGAAGCGTGAGATGGCTCGCCGCGCCCATGTAGAACAGCATTGGGATCGACAGCAGCGTGTTCGTGCGGGAAGCGAGGCCCGCGCGCGCCCCCGCGCCGGCGGCGGCCGGGTTCGCCGGGCGACCGGCGGCCGTGTCGATCGCGTTTTGGATGACCACCTTCTGGTTCGGCCAGATCACCCCCCAGACGTTCAGGAACATCAGCGTGCCGAGGAGTCCGCCCAGCAGGATCGCCCAGCCGTACGAGCCGGCGAAGAATCCGCCTTGGCCCCACCGGTGGAGGATGATCAGGAGCCCGGAGAGGAAGGTGAAGAGCGCGCCGTAGCGGAACCACCAGAGGGCGCGGGGGACGAGTTTCTGGATCGCGCCGCTTCGCACCGGCGCCTCGGTCTCGGCGAAGAAGGGTGTCTGGACGAAGTTGAAGTAATAGAGGAGGCCGATCCAGGTGATTCCCGCAAAGAAGTGGATCCATCGCAAGAGGAACAGCCAACCTTCGCTACTCGCCAGCGCCATACCGTGCCTCCCTGTGCGTGTGAGCCTCCCGCACGCCCTACTCAGTGGGGCGCTCCCGTGCCATCCTTCGCGCGGCCACGTCGATTAGAGCCGGGTCATCCTGGCAGTGTCAACCCCGGGCCGGAGAGCGACGGAAGGCCGTAGCTCGGCGGGTCCCCGGCCCTGTCGGTCGCCCCGTCGGCAAGCGCGGCGACGCGAACGGCGAGCCTTAGGGCCCCGGCGGCCTCGGGGTTCCGGCGCGCTGAGGTGGCCTCAGCGCGCCGGGCGGAGAGTGGTGACGCATAAGTCCGGGTGAGAAATGGTGGCGGTGGGAGGAATCGAACCTCCGACACGGGGCTTATGAGACCCCTGCTCTGCCGCTGAGCTACACCGCCAAGCGCAACAAGATCAGGAACTTAGCGAGCGGATTTTACCCTAGACCAGCCGATTGTGCCCGCGATTGTGCCCGTGGGGCCCGCGGCGCTCGCCGCGATCCGGCGCGCCGCCTCCTGCAGGTCGCCGTCGCTGACGATGTGGTAGCGGTCGAAGACGGACCGCGTCTTGTGCCCGGTGATGGTCATGGCGACGCGCTCCGGCACGGTGGACCGAACCATGTTCCGGACGCGGTGCGCCGCGGGTCGTGGAAGAGCAACCCCGGGCCGCCCGCGGCCGTGCACGCCCCCCCCAACGCTTGCGGAAGGACTCAATCGGCCGGCCGGCGCGGGCGCCGTGCAGGTGGACGAACACACGCGGGATGACGCGCTCGAGCCTCTTCTGGAGCGCGTCGTGCGCATCGAGGTGGGCGCGCAGCCGCGCGACGAGGTCGGGCGGCAGGTAGCAGACGCGCCCGTCGTCGTTCTTCGTCGTCCCCGGGTCGAGCGTGAGCGTGCCGCGCCCGAGATCGACGTGCCGACGCTCAAGGCCGAAGAACCCCCGGGGCGCCACCCGAGTGTGTACCCGAGGCGAGCGGCGAGCGCGATCGGTTCGACTAGCCGCCGGGCGAGGCCCTCAAACTGGTCGCGCTCTCCCCGTCGATGCGCGGGTCGTGGTCTACGAGCTGCCCGCGAATGGTCGAGAAGTCGTGGAGACGGAGGCGCGGGCGGTGGCGGCGGTGAAGGCGATCAAGAGAAAGGCTGGGCCCAGTAATTGGGCGAGGAATGGGCACGGGAAGAACGGAGACGGTGCATGAACGACGAGCTATGCGCGGCCACCGGCAAGTCACGGGTTTGGTCTTCAATTGTCTTGAGGAGCCAGGTACGCTCGAACCCGCGGCCTGAGCGCGAGGTGAGGCGACGCGGTATTTTCTGAGTAAAGCTTCTTCTCGGCCGTTTCCCCCATTTCCCCGTTCCCCCAAGGGGGCTGTCCGGGCCCACCGGCGCGACCGGGTGGAGCGCCTGTGCCGCTATCTCGTGCGTCCCCCGTTGGCGCAGGACCGATTGACCGCGACCTCGGGTGGCCAGCTGCTCTATCCGTTCCGCCGACCGTGGAGCGACGGGTCGACTGCGTTGCTGGTGGACCCGTTGGAGTTGCTTGAGCGTCTTGCCGCGTTGGTGCCCCCGCCGCGCCGGCCGTTGCTCGCCTACCATGGCATCCTCGCCCCGCGTGCCCGCTGGAGATCGGCGATCGTCCCGCCGCCGGCGGACGGCAGGCGCCCGGACGCCGTCGGGCGATCCCCGAGGCGATGGCCCCGGGCTCGGCTCCTCCGCCGCGTGTTCGCGATCGAGGTCCTGAGGTCCTGGTGTGTGAGCACTGCGGGGGCGCGCGGCGGATCCTCGGCGCGGTGACCGAACCCCACGCCGTGCGGCGGCTCCTCGCGGCGCTCGGCCTGGCCGCCGAGCCGCCGCCCGACGCGCGTGCGATCGCACCCACCACGCGGCGTGACCGGCGCGGTCTGTGCTCCGACCCGACGGGGTGGGTTCCGGGCCTCACCGCTCTGACCTCCCGCCGCCCTTGCCGGACTCGCCAGCGCCGCGCTATCGTTGGGGCGCGCCGCTGG